>Ga0366786_1114_pt1 | contig 11052 bp, 9 predicted proteins | sample TotcelHN113001M9_FD_207046 | JGI IMG/M metagenome (GOLD analysis project Ga0366786, IMG submission 207046) | Enriched cells from coal bed in the Powder River Basin, Montana, United States - Total cells N11 rep2 HSBNCT.N11.300.1.M9 ... | reverse complement strand
GCCCAGGGCATGGCTGCACCCAAGGCAGCGACGGTCAGTGCCGGCTACGTGCACTCATGTGATGTGACCACGAAGGGTGCGGTGCGATGTTGGGGCTACAACGCCTCCGGCCAGCTTGGCGACAACTCCACCACCAGTTCGCCCAAGCCCGTCGGCGTCTACGGCCTGGGTTCCAAAGTGAAGAACGTCACTGCCGGCTATATGCACAGCTGCGCGCTGACGACCAAGGGCAAGGTGTGGTGCTGGGGCTACAACGCCTACGGCCAGCTGGGCAACAACACGACAACGGATTCGGCGAAGCCGGTTCCCGTCGCCGGTCTTGGCAAGGGTGTCAAGGCGATTGACGCAGGCTATTTCCACACCTGCGCGGTCACCTCGAAGGGCGCAGTCAAGTGCTGGGGGAACAACTCCAGTGGCCAGCTGGGCGACAACTCCACGACCAGTGCCCTCACGCCGGTGACGGTGTACGGCCTCACCAAGCGAGTCAAGGCGGTTTCTGCGGGCTACACCCACACGTGTGCGTTGACCTCCAGGCGTGCCGCCAAATGCTGGGGCTCCAACGCGTACGGTCAGCTCGGGAACAATTCGACGACCAGTTCGCCGAAGCCGGTGGGCGTGTAGTTCCTCACCAAGGGTGTCAAGGAGTTCTCTGTGGGCTACTTCTCCACCTGCGCAGTCAGCCGAAAGAATGCCGCCAAGTGCTGGGGCTACAACGGGGACGGCCAGCTGGGTGACAACTCGGTGACGAACGCCATGAAGCCGGTTGGGGTCTACGGGCTCGGCTCGGGAATCAAGGCCGTGAAGATTGCCGTTTCCCATGGCTGCGCGCTGACCTCAAAAGGCAAGGTGAAGTGTTGGGGGGCCAACTCGTATGGCCAGTTGGGCGACAACTCCACTACGAGCTCACGGAAGCCCGTCAGCGTGTACAACCTGGACAAGTCGAAGAAGGTCACCGTCGGCTACCTGCACACCTGCGTCGCGACGTCCAAGAAGGCTGTGAAGTGCTGGGGTTACAACGGCTACGGCCAAGTCGGTGACAACACGACGGTGAACAAGCCCGCGCCGGTGAAGGTCTTCGGCTTCTGAGACGGGAGGCCGCGTTCCCCGGGGACGCAGAGGGCCCCTGGCCGCGCAAGGCGACCAGGGGCCCTCTCCATCGGCCTGTTGGATCAGGAGCGAGCCATCGTCCCGGTGTCGAGGAAGCGGGAGTGCCAGCTGAGCGCCTGGTGCAGGTCGTGCGGCGTGTGCTGGCTGTTGGCGACCTTCACGGAGTGCTCGTAGTACTCCTGCAGCATCGGCCGGTACACCGGGTGCGCGCAGTTCTCGATGATCACCTTGGCCCGCTTCTGCGGGGAGAGCCCGCGCAGGTCGGCACAACCCTGCTCGGTGATGATCACCTGGACGTCGTGCTCGGTGTGGTCGTGGTGCGACACCATCGGGACGATCGCCGAGATGGCCCCACCCTTGGCCGTCGACGGCGTGACGAAGGTGGAGATGTAGGCGTTGCGCGTGAAGTCGCCCGAACCGCCGATACCGTTCTGCATCTTGGAACCCATGATGTGGGTGGAGTTCACGTTGCCGTAGATGTCGGCCTCGATCAGGCCGTTGCAGGCGATGACGCCCAACCGGCGGATCATCTCCGGGTGGTTGGAGATGTCCTGGGGCCGAAGAATGATCTTGTCGCGGTAGGCCGCGGCGTTGTCGTTCATCTTGTCGGCGTACTCGGGGCTGAGCGAGAACGCAGTGGCAGAGGCGACCTTCATCTTGCCGGAGTCCAGAAGGTCGACCATGCCGTCCTGGATCACCTCTGTGAAGGAGGTCAGGTTTTCGAACGGCCCCTCCAGCAGGCCGGCGAGCACGGCGTTGGCGATGTTGCCCACTCCCGACTGGAGCGGCAGCAGGTTCTTCGGCAGGCGACCCTGCTTCACCTCGTTGGTGAGGAACTCGAGCAGGTGCCCTGCGATCATGCGCGACTCGTCGTCGAGCGGCTTGAACGGGCTGTTCCGGTCAGGGTCATTGGTTTCGACGACGGCGATGACCTTGTTGGGGTCGATCTTCATCGTGGTGCTGCCGATGCGATCCCCTGGGTGGCACAGCGGAATCGGGACCCGGTTCGGGGGCAGCGCGACACCTTCGTAGATGTCATGCATGCCCAGCAGGTCGATGCTCTGCCACGAGTTCACTTCCAGGATGACCTGGTCGGCGGCTTCGATCCACGTGGTGTTGTTGCCCACGGAGGAGGACGGGATCAGGCAACCGTCCGCAGTGATGCCGGTGACCTCGATGATGGCGGTGTCCAGCTTGCCGAGCGTGCCGGCCCAGGTCTGGGGACCCGAGTGCGACAGGTGGATGTCGCAGTAGTCGCTGATGCCGGCGTTGATCTTGGTGCGCATGATCGGGTCGGACTGGTACGGCATCCGGAAACTGATGCCGTCGACCTCTGCGAGTGCGCCGTCCAGTTCTGGGGCTGTCGAGGCGCCGGTGAAGCAGCCGATCATGAATTCCTCGCCGCGGCCATGAGCCTCGGTGATCAGCTTCGCAAGGGCGACGGGGGTCTCCTTGGGGTAGCCGGCGCCGGTGAAGCCGGAGAAGCCGACGTTGGTGCCGTGCTTGATCAGCTTGGCCGCCTCTTCGGCGGTGGTGATTTTCTTGCGGAAGGCCTTGCTCTCGATGCGCGACACGGTCTCTCCTCGAACGGGGTTAACAAGGAAAGGGTATCTTTTACTTAGCCCCTGTCAGGTTTGGAACCCGGAACCGGACGTCTCAGAGCAATTCGAGGGTCTGCTCAAGCGTGTGTGTCCCACTAGGTGGGATAGTGACCATCCGAGGCCCGGTATTGGCGGCTTCGACACAGACGAACCCCGGCCAGTACTGCGCCACGTCGGCCATCGCGCCTCCCCGGACCGCTCCCGGATTCCAGACCACGGTGATGGCCGAGCCCTGCTTCGACACCCCGATCTTCCGGTTCCACTCGGGGTCGTCCACCACGACGTCTCCGGTGTGGCTGTACACCCGGTCGGTCTCCCCGGTGAACCGGACGGGACCTGCCTGCACCTGCTCGCCGCCACCCACCTTGTCGAGGTAGCTGCAGCCGTCCAGCCCCTCGAGGCTGATCCGGGCGACGTCGCTCACGGCGAGGTAGGTGTGCAGCGCCTCTTCGTAGTCGAAGTCGTCCGTGCCGGTGTTGGTGACCGTCAACGCGACCCGAAGGTGATCACGGGTGAACTCGGAGACGAGTTCTGCACTGAACGGTGGCGAGTCGAAACCTTTGTCGGTCAGCCGGTGACGCACTTCTAGCCGTCCGGTCTGGACCAGGTCGTCCAGCAGTCCCACCCGCTCCCAATCCGCAGTTCGGGCGAACCCGTGCGCCGGAGTCCGCTCGCCGCTTCGGCCGGCGCCGAACCACGGAAAGATGACAGGAATACCACCCCGGACGGCGACGCCCGGGTCGAATACGGCCAGGGGGCTCACCCAGAGGACGGCTACCTGGTCACGAGGGGTCCAGGCCAGGACGTGGGCCCCCGCGTCGAGAACGGCGTGGTGGGCACCCCTGTAGTTGGTTTCAATGCCGGGAAAGAGCGCAGCGGGCATCCACGCAGATTAGCGCTGCCTGCCCAGATCAGCATCCCCTCTGCTGGCCTGGCCCTGGGCTGTGACGTTCGTGTTCAGCCCAATGGTGCAGTCGGTCGCACGACCAGCCCCGTCCGCAGCTTCGGTGTGAAGAAGGTCGACTTCGGCGGCATCAGCAGGCCTTCGCGTGCAGTCCGCTGGATTTCGGTCAAGGAGGTGGGACGAATCAGGATGGCCGCGGTCACGTCCCCGGCCGCCATCCGGCCGACCACCTCGTCCAGTCCGTGCTGGTAGTCCACGACGGCCCTGCTGCCGGCCAGCGCATGCTCGAGGTAGGCGCCGTCGAGGGCGCGGACGTCGGCAAAGACCCCGTCCTTGGGGATCAGCCACTCAGTCGTGTCCGGACCGAGCAGCACCAGCCTGCCCGAGGACACCATGTCGGCCAGCAGTTGCGGCGTGGCCGCGGGTGCGGGCTCCACCTCGAAGCAGCTGGAGAGGTCCGCGCGCAGCTCGTCGACGCAGATCCCTGTGTAGACGCGGTGGATGGCCTCGATGCTCAGCTGTTCGGCAACGAGTTCGTTGACGAAGGTCAGCGTGAACTCGGCATCGGTGTCGGTCCGGCCGCTGGCTGCCCGCACCTCGTCGCGGTAGCTGCGCGAGATCGAGTAACGGTGGTGGCCGTCGGCGATCAGCACATCATCGGTGGCGAGCAGCGCGGTGATCGAGGCGATCCGGGCGGCATCGGTGATCCGCTCAACGGTGTGCACGACGCCATCGGCGGTCATCTCGCCGACCGGTTCACCTGGCTCAGCCAGTGCACTGGTGAGGCCGGACGCCAGGGACAGGCCCCACACGGGGGAGAGGTTGGTGGCGGTGGCGCGGGTGAGGTCGAGCCGGTCGGTGACGGCCTTGGCCGTGGTCCGCTCGTGCGGCAGCACGCCGCCGGCGTCGACGTCCACGACCTCGAGGCCGCACAGCACGCCGACGATCGTGCGGGCCGAGCCGGTCGCGTCGGTGAAGGCCATCCGGTACACCGTCAGCGACGGAGCCTCGTCGCGCACCAGCACACCAGCGTCAAGCCACTCGACCAGCATGCGGGCGGCCACGGCGTAACGGTCCTCGCCGCCGGCAGGCACGTCGATGTGGACGATGTTGTGGGGATCACGACCGGCCAGCTCGGTGACGTCGGCTGGCGAAAGCACGTCGTAAGGCGGGGCGATGACCTTCTGCAGGTCGGTGCCCGGGGCGTAGCGGATGGCCGGGAACGGTGCGATGCGGGGCATGGGGACACGCTACCCAAGCCGGCGCCTGTCAACGGTGCGGCGTCGCGCGGTGAGCATCTCCGGCTTGCTGCTCCGATCCGGCGAGGTCGTGAAGCGCCGGGTCAGTGGGTAGCAGGCCGGGTCGGATGCCAACCCCTGCACCATCCGACGAGGTGGGGGGATCGACGGTCGCAGAACTCACCTCCCAGGACCGCCTCGCCCTCCGGGCTCCCGGAGCGCTGAGCGACCCAATAGGCTGCACCCCTGAGCAGGGCCCGCAACCGCGAACAGCGTGGGACGAGCAACCGGGGGGACAATCGTGAAGCTGTCAGTAGTCGGCTGTGGCTACCTGGGTGCCGTGCACGCGGCCTCCATGGCCGAACTCGGTCACGAAGTCATCGGGGTCGACACAGACAGTCATCGGATCAGTGAGCTGGCGGGGCACCGTGCGCCGTTCTATGAGCCGCATTTGCCGGAGATCCTGCAATCCGCTGGCGCGAAGGGTCGGCTCCGCTTCAGTACCGACATCGCCGAGATTCGTGGCGCGAAGGTGCACTTCTTGGCTGTCGGTACCCCGCAGGTGACTGGCGGTTACGCCGCCGATCTGACCTTCGTGGACGCGGCCATCGACTCCTTGATCCCCCATCTGACACCGGGCGACCTGGTGGTGGGCAAGTCGACCGTCCCGGTAGGGACAGCCGCAAGGCTTGCCCTTCGCGTGGCCGAAGGCTGCCCGGGAGCGATGCTTGCCTGGAATCCAGAGTTCCTGCGTGAGGGCTTCGCCGTGGAAGACACCCTGACCCCCGACCGGATCGTTTACGGTCTGCCCGCGAACCCCGACGAGGCCGGCGTTGCGAAGGCCTTGCTCGACGAGATCTATGCGAGCGCGATCGCCCGGGCCACCCCGTTGGTCATCACCGATTACCAGACGGCAGAGCTGGTGAAGGTGGCAGCAAACGCCTTCCTGGCGACGAAGATCAGTTTCATCAACGCGATGGCCGAGATCGCCGAGGTGGTGAACGCCGACATCACCCAACTCGCTGATGCCATCGGCTACGACAGCCGGATCGGCCGCAAGTTCCTCAACGCCGGCGTGGGTTTCGGGGGCGGCTGCCTGCCCAAGGACATCCGGGCGTTCACCGCGAGGGCCGAAGAACTGGGGCGAGGCGAATCGGTGTCCTTCCTCAAGGAGGTGGATGCCATCAACCTTCGTCGCCGTCAGCAGGTCGTGGACCTCGTGATCCAGATGCTCGGCGGCGAGATTTTCCAACGGAAGATAGCGGTGCTCGGTCTCAGCTTCAAGCCCGAATCCGACGACATTCGCGACTCACCAGCGCTCGATGTGGCTGTCCAGCTGAAGGGTCGCGGCGCCGACGTGGTCGCCGTCGACCCGAAGGCGGTACCCAACTCGATGCGCAAGCACCCGCAACTGACCTACACCGAAGACCTGGAGACCGCTCTTGCCGGCGCACATGCCGTGGTGTTGGTGACCGAGTGGGCTCAGTACCGGCAACTCGACCCGGCTTGGGCGGCGAGCCTGGTCCGCCGTCCGCTGATCATTGACGGGCGCAACTGTCTCGACCCCGTCGCCTGGCGGGCAGCAGGCTGGACCTACCGGGGAATGGGCCGACGGGAACCGGTGTCTGGCTAAATGCGATGCCTTGGCGCGGCGGTCGGGAAGCTCTCACCACGCGTCTGATTGATCAGTCACGGAGAAGCCTCCCGCGGTTGAGTCAGACCAGCCAGCTGTTCACGAGCGGGATCTTCACCAGGACGGCGCTTGCCAGCGTGCTCAGCAGCAGGACCAGCAACCAGACGACCGGTATCCCGATGACGCCCGGCAGCAACCCTGGAGTGATGTTGAACTCCTGGAGGACCCGGACGAAGGCGGGATGGATCAGGTAGATCGGCAGCGTCCAGCGAGCCATCATCGCCAGCCTCGGGCTGGTGACCACATCGCCGCCTCGCACCCGGAAGAAGATGAAGACAGCGACGGCGGCCAGTGCCACGCCGATCGTCAGGTAGCCGTAGAACTCCCCGGAAGGCTGACCCCTGCCGATCGAGAGCCAAGCCGTTGCGGCCACGGTCAGTCCTGCGCCCGCGGCCCCCGCGCCGTATGCAGTGCGCCTCGACCACTTTGGCAGGGTGGCTCCGTGCTCGTGGAGCAGGTGCCCGAGGACGAAGTAGAAGGGGTAACCGGCAACCAGGAACGGGGCGACGCGCTCGACCAGGTCGGTGGAGAGTTCACCGACGACGGGGATCAGCACCACCGTCGGCAACAGCAGGCTCGCCGCACCGGTGAGGACCACGAAGTAGCTGGCCAATTCGGGGACGGCTGCGATCCGCTGGAGCAGCGGGATCAGCATGTACACCCCTGCGAGCGCCAGCAGATACCAGAGGTGGTAGTAGCCGTCCCAGAGGTGCTGCAGCAGGAAGACGGGGTCGTAGATCCGCTGGAAGACCGCACTCATCACCGTGTAGGCGGCGCTCCAGGCAACGTACATCACGAGGAGTCGCGGAATGTAGTGCTGCCAGATGCGTCGCGGCGAGTTCTGGCGTCCGTGCGCCAGGAACAAGGAGCCCGAGATCATGAAGAACACCGGCACCGACCAGCGGCTGATCGCTGCGTAGACGTTCATCGCCTGCCAGTCCGCAGACGCGGGCGCGGTGTCCGACCAGTGCATCGCCGAGACGTGGATCATCACGACTGCCAGCGCTGCGGCAATGCGCAGGTGGTCGACATAAGCGAGTCGGCCGTTCGCTGCTCCCGGCCCGGATGGCGGCGCACCGGTCACGACCGGCTCCGCCGCCATGGCCCGGGAGGACGGGTCCTGATTTCCGGCGATGCCCGTCATGGCTCAGTACGCCCCTGCCGAACCCACGACGGCCTTCGCCGTCTTCGCGAGGATCATCAGGTCCTCCATCATCGACCAGTTGTCGACGTAGTAGAGGTCCAGCCGCACGGTGTCCGCCCAGGAGAGATTGGAGCGGCCGGAAACCTGCCACAGGCCCGTGAGGCCCGGACGAACGTCCAGCCGCCTGCGGGCATCGGAGTCGTACTGCGCAACCTCGGAGGCCAACGCCGGACGGGGACCCACCAGGCTCATGTCGCCACGCAGCGCGTTCCACAGCTGCGGCAGCTCGTCGAGAGAGAACCGGCGGATGAACCGGCCCACCTGCGTGATTCGCGGATCCTGGGTCAGCTTGAACAACGGACCTGCACCCTCGTTCTGCGCCGCCAGCGCAGCCAGCCGATCCTCGGCGTCGACCACCATGCTGCGGAACTTCAGGCAGTCGAACATCTGGCCCTTGAGGCCGACTCTCGGCTGGCGGAACAGCACCGGCCCGCCGTCCTCCATCTTGATCGCGAGAGCGACCACCGCGATCACAGGTGCCGCCAGCAGGAGCAGGATCGCTGCTCCGACCACGTCGAAGGTGCGCTTGATCCAGCGCGCGGCAGCCATGGCCTGCGGAAGATCCACGTCCACCAGCGGGAGTCCGGCCACAGGGCGGACGTCGAGGCGTCGGGCGCTGATGTCCGTCAGCGCCGGCACCACGATCATGTGGATCTCGTGTTCCTCCAGCTCCCAGGCCGTCCGGCGGAACTCGTCCGGAGACGAGAAGGATCCGTCGGCGAAGATGACGGTCGCGATGTCGTGCCGCTCGATTACTTCCACCGTGTCGGCGATGGAGCCGAGTGAGGGCAGACCACCGGGGGTCCGGTCGACACGGTCGCGTGTGACGGCCCCGACCACCTCGTAACCGAGCCAGCTCTCCCGACGCAGGACCTGAGCGATCGCGTCAACGTGCCCGCTGTCGCCGGCCACCACGGCAGGGGTCAGGAACCCACCTCTTCTGTGGATGGCGCCCATCACCTTGCGCCGCGCGAACCTGGTGAGCACGAGGCCGAAGGTGCCCGCGGTGAACAGCAGGGCGAAGACGCCGCGCGGGAAGTCGGCCTTCAGCAGGTAGCTGGAGATCCCCACGAGCCCAGCCATGGTGAACGACGCCATCAGGACGCGCTTGTACGCGGCGGCCCCAGCACGCTGGTGGCGCAACTGATAGCCGCCGAAGGAGTTGATCAGCGCCAGCCAGGCCACGCCGATCAGGACGCAGGCCAGTCCCACCGACAGCCTGAAGCCATCGGCGCCGAGGTTGGCGAACGGCGCCAGGCCGCCAGCAAGGGTGCCGAACACCGCCGCACCGGCAATGACCGCCGCATCCACAACCATGAGCAGGAGGCGCTGGATCGGCCGGGACACCAATCGGTTCTGTGGCGTCCGGCGATTGGCCACCGCGTGATTCGCGATAGCGTCAAGATATGAACTTAGAGCGGTCATAGAAGTCCCCCGACCTTAGACCATTTTGTCTTCGTGATGCCGAACAGATGGATCGGCCGCGACGTCGCTATCCTTGGCGAGCCGTCTTAAATCAATCGTGACAGATTGCGCGCAAAGGCGCCAATCGGTCTCACGATCTGCACACCCCTGTCCACGGGTGTGCGCATGATTACCAAGTTATTCCGGGAATGTCCCGCAGCGGAGTTGACTAATCTCGACGTGCGAGGCATCCTTCGCCGCTGCGGCAGCGGGGCTTAGGCCGGTTCCGCCATGTCCTGTCGCAAGTCACTTCGGTTGAACTGCCTCTGACAAGGTAATTCACTTGAAAGTTGGCGACGCGAGCACTCGCCTACCGGGCGGCAGCGGATGGGGTGGCGCCCGTCCCGTGACGAAGACCGGGCAATGCGCGCTGACCCCGGCCGCAAGTGATCCGAAACATTACTGCAACCTGACGGCAGGTATCCTCGATTGTCGAACCCGAGCTCGTTAGCGAGGCGGTTTCGTGTCGACAGGAAGTCATTTGCGTCACAACGAAGATTCGAGCCGGGAGGAACCCCTTGTCAAGTGCGGGTGGAGTGGAGTCTGCATTGAGTGTCCCGGCACTCGATGGTGCAGCCGATTCGCCGGCATTGCCGACCCTTTCGGTAGTTGTGCCGCTCTATCAGAAGCGACACCGGGTCGAGGCGTGCCTCGCTTCGGTCAGTGCACAGAGCCTGGCACCGCTGGAGGTGCTTGTGGTCGATGACGGCTCGACCGACGGCGGAGCAGAGGTGGCGGCCGGTCTGGGCAATGGCTTGGTCAGGTGCGTCCGGCAGGAGAACCAGGGGGCCGCCGCCGCCCGCAATCTCGGCATCCAGTTCGCCAGCGGTGACTACATCGCCTTCCTCGATGCCGACGACACCTGGCAACCCGAACACCTCGCCACGCTCGCCGGGCTTGCCGCCCGGCATCCGACGGCAACCATCATCGGTTCCGGCTGGTCGGAATCCGGACGCCCGGTGCGCGATCCGGAACTCGGAGGCGGGGACCGGATCATCGATCTCGAGACTTTCTTGGAGCGCGCCACCGCGGGCCTCCCGCCGTTCTGGACCAGCGCCGTGGCGGTCCGGCGGGACGCGCTTCCGCACGCAGGCCTCTTCCCTGTGGGCAGCCGGGTGGCCGAGGACCAGCACGCCTGGCTCACGATGCTCGAGCGAGGTCCGGGGGTGCGTGGTGATCAGGTGACTGCCGACTACTACCTTGACCCGGTGAATCCGACCGTTGCCCGGCCGCACCCCGACGACTTCACCAGCGTGATCTTCGGGGAGTGGAGTCGCAAGAAGGCGCCGGCGTACCGCCGGTTCGTCACGGGGCACCGCCTGTACACGATCGAGCGGCACATCGGCCATACGCCGAACCGGGTCCTGCTGGCGCACCTGCTGCGAACCGGACGGCCACTTTGGCCGGTCCGGCGGTTGCGCATCGTTGCCCGCATGCTGCGCGAGGAGTTCCGGGGCCGAGCCACACGCGGGCGACCCGAGGCGACTGCCAGAGCCGTCCCCAATCGAGAGGTCTGACATGTCGACGATCAGCTTCATCATGCCGGCCTACAACGCGGCGAGGTGGATCGGCGCCGCCATCAGCAGCGTCCTTACCCAGTCCGACCCGGACGTGGAACTCGTCGTCGTCGATGACGGGTCCACCGACGACACCTTCGCCATCGCAGAGGGCTTCGGCGACCGCATCAAGCTCATCCACCAGGACAATGCCGGCCTCAGCGCCGCCCGCAACGTCGCCATCCGGCACTCGGGCGGTGACCTCATCGGGCTGTGCGACTCCGACGACGTCCTCCTGCCCAACTACGTCACCGAAGCGCGCCGGACGCTCGCTGGCGCGCCTGA
>Ga0366786_1117_pt1 | contig 11100 bp, 13 predicted proteins | sample TotcelHN113001M9_FD_207046 | JGI IMG/M metagenome (GOLD analysis project Ga0366786, IMG submission 207046) | Enriched cells from coal bed in the Powder River Basin, Montana, United States - Total cells N11 rep2 HSBNCT.N11.300.1.M9 ... | reverse complement strand
TCGACGCCATGCTCTTTGTGAGTAATGGGATACTCTTCAGCAATTGCGACTATCTCGACCCCGGTTATCTGCATTTCATAGCCGCCCATTGCACGTGGTTCTTCCGTAACAAGGCCGGTCATTTTTAAGGAACTTTCCTGGGTAAGTGTTTGTGCCGCCGCATATAGCTCGGGAGTTACTTCTTTCTTCACCATGACACCTTGCACTAAACCACTACCGTCACGGACAATCAGAAACTGAATTTTTCCTGAAGATCGCCGATTGTACAACCAACCTTGAACGGTAACGTGCTGACCTACATGATCGCCTAAATTTTTGATTAAAACCGTCTCCAAAATGATAACACTCCTTTTGTACAGTTAACAACAACTAGTGTAACCATGTTAAAAATTGCTATAAACATTACTCAGGATCGACATTGCATTTTCCTGTTACCTCATGAATAGTAATCGCCACCACAGTACAGCTCTGTGCAGCCTGCAGGCTAATGGGCTCAAACTCCCGGCCTCCTGCAAAGTGAGCGGTAAAAGCATTAAGCAGCGCTGCCTTATCTTGAACATCAGCTATAACTGTTGCTGTTCCAAAAGCCAGTACCGACGTAAAACGAGTACTGCATTTACAGGCAGTAGCTCCAAATACCAATTTATCTGTCTGGCTAACTTCAAAACAAACTTTGGAATTATAAGCGATATTATCAAGTTTTTTTCCTTTATGTGCGCAATGAATATAGATTTTTCCTTTATAAAACAGATAATTCAGAGGCGTGATATAAGGTTGGCCATCTGCATCACAAGTAGCCAGCCGTCCTTCATTATGCCTCGTTAAATATTCAAGTGCTTCCATTTCTGTTAACCACTTTTTCGGCATATCCACCACTGCCTCCTTATCCCAAATATTGTTACTTATTCTGGACAAATTAAGTAAATCCTGCTTGAAACACAGCAAAAGCAGGCCAATTGGCCTGCTTTTGCTGTGTTTCATTTACAATTAGGATTTTTTATTAGCATCATATTTAGCAGTTAAAGTACCGCTATTGCTTTGAGTAGTTCCACCAGAGAACTTCTGCTCTTGAGCTTCGATCATCTTACGGACCATATGACCACCTACGCGTCCGTTATCAGCAGAAGTCAATGCACCTTTGTACTGATTCTTGTAATCTGACAAACCAATTTCAGCTGCGGTTTCAAGTTTTAGTTGTTCAAGTGCCTGTTGAGCGGCAGGATTCACAGGTTTTCTGCTCCTTGACATGAAGAACACCTCCGTGAATTTTATTTATTTTGGGTCCATTAATAGAATGGCAGTTTTAGCAGAATTCAATTCCATGTAAATTTTGGTGAATTAAAAAATCACATTGAATTCTGCCCGGAATTGATTAGGTTTTACAGTCTCATCATCGTGCTGTGTGGTAAAATCCTGATATAAGCTCAAAGTACCATTATCGGTAACCTTATAATTAGCAGCAGCCCGAAAACCTTTTGAGTTGGCATAAGCTTCTGTATTCACCCAATTTGTATCAACAGCCCGGTTTTCAACGTCACGATAAGATACGGCATAGTTAACATCACCTTTTTGAGCAATACTGCCAAAGGTCGCTTTGACCAGATAACCATTGGCAGTGGAATTGTCATTCTTCATATAGGAGCCGGATAAAGTAACATTGTTAGTCACTTTCGTACCGGCGTTAAAAGACCAATATTTGTTGTCGTCAATATCATTCACTTTTAAGTAACCAACACCAACATCCACACCTGATACTGTGGCGCCGATATCAAGAGCAACCGTGTTAAGGGCAACACTTTCTTCACTGGGCTGCCCAACAAAACCTATGGCGTGAAACCGGCTTTTGTTCGCCCCAACATACACGCCTTTAACGCCATTAATATCGATAAACATACCTTCACCAATAATAAGTGGCTGACGTCCGAAATTAACGTCTACGGCAGCTGCTTTCTCGCCAAAATACAATTCTTTGGTAGCATCAGAATTTAGAGGAGTGGCGAAGGTTGGAACAGTGATTAATGTCATAGCCGCTACTAGGGCAGCGGCAACCGGTCTTCTCATTTCTCTTTTTCCTCCTCAAATCCCGCTCGCTATCCATTACCCTGCCACGAATATGTAGGAAAAATTCATAATAACAAGGGTACTACATAGTAGGTGCATACATAAATTTATGTTGTTAACATAATTCTATGTATATAGTAAAACTCCTGTGGCTTTAACCTTTCTAAGAATTGTCAATAATTGGGTAATAAAAAACAGATTGGTCCATCAAGCCTAAGCATGATGAAACAATCTGCTTTTTCTATTATTCTTTAGTAAACTTATTCAGGGAAAAACTTCTTATGGATGGCATTTACGGCATCACGGACCTGTTCACCATCAATTAAGCAAGAAATACTAATTTCGGAAGTACTAATAACTTCAATATTAATCCCGGCATCCCCTAATGCGCCAAACATAGAAGCTGCAATTCCAGGGCTCCCAAGCATACCGGCACCAACAACCGAAACTTTGGCTACATTTTCTTTTATAACCACATCGAGAATATCCATTTCCCGGGCAATTCCTTCAAGGATTTCTTTTGCTTGCGCTAAGTCAGGCTTAGTAATCGTAAAGACAATATCATTAATATTTTTATCTGCGCTGCGGATACTCTGGACAATCATATCCACATCAATATTAGCATCAGCCAGCGCTGAAAAGATTTTGTATGCTATTCCTGGACGGTCGGGGACACCCAGTATAGCAATTTTCACTACATTTGTATCATGCGTTACTCCACGAATAATAAATTCCCGTTCTTCCATTGTATATTCCTCCCTGATGATTGTCCCAGTTTTTTCTGTAAAAGTAGAGCGAACGTGAATAGGTACATTATAATGCTTTCCCATTTCCACCGACCGGGGTTGCATAACCAGCGCTCCTAACCGAGCCATTTCAAGCATTTCATTATACGTAATTTCCTGCATTTTTTTTGCATTAGCAACAATTCGTGGATCTGCAGAATATACACCTTCTACATCTGTAAGAATTTCACAAACATCTGCCCTAATGGCACCGGCAAGCGCTACTGCAGTCGTATCTGACCCACCACGCCCCAATGTAGTAATATCGCCGCCGGCTGTTATCCCTTGAAAACCGGCTACAACGACAATTTTCCCCTGTTCCAGTTCAGTTAATACACGTTGTGGCTCTATCCCATTGATTCGCCCTTTACCGTAAGTGGCGCTAGTACAAATACCAGCTTGAAAACCAGTAAGTGAAATTGCTGGTTTTCCCATTTCCGAAAAAGCCATCGCTAATAAAGCAATAGAAACCTGCTCGCCAGTAGATAAAAGCATATCCATTTCCCGGCCATAGGATTTACCGGTTATCGCTTTTGCCAAGCTAATTAGCTCATCTGTTGTATCCCCCATTGCCGATACAACAATTACTATTTGATCTTCGGGTTTCTTTTCCCGCAACACTCTTGCGGCTACTGCTTTTATCTTTTCCGGTGTTGCCACCGAACTGCCGCCAAATTTTTTTACAACTAAAGACACATCGCATCTCCTCATCCAATAGATTCTAGTTCTTTACTTACTATTCTCTGGGGAGAGACAATATCCTCCTTGTAATAGACATAAATGTATAAAATTGCTCATTATATTAATTTCGTTCGTCAAGTTCCAACAATTTCCAACTATCTGAGGATGTAAAAATGCCCCGGTTATCACCGGGGCACAACTAGCTTTTCTATGCTTCAACTACAATCTTCTTGGAGTTTTCCCAGATTCCGTGAATGTTGCAGTAAGCTGTCACCAGTAAAGTACCTGATGAGGTAAGTTTAACTAAAGCTTTGCCAAAAGGCTCGGTATAAGCAGGTCCTTTATTAGCCCCTTCAACTGATTCGCCATGAGCTGCGAAATCAAAATTAGCCAACTCATAAGCAAATTTTCCATTCTCCGGCATGAAATAGAGCTTGATCCAGCGGATGTGATGCTCAGTAGTGTTAGGATGAGCAATTTCATTGCCGACGCCTACTTCAACAGCCACCTTCGCACCTGCCTTAACTGTATCTGGACAGTCAATCACCGGTACGTGCTTTTCTGTTTTCCAGTCATCAGTTTTCATAACCTCAGCAAATTTCATGATAGTCCTCCTTAATTATTGGAAATGATTAGCATTGTATTAGTATATTTGGTATTTAATTTAAAATTCCTCTAATATGAGAAAAATTTCTTACGAATTTTTTTTAAAGAATAATGTCTATTTATAAATTCGCACCTTTAAGCCATGTATTAATTGTAGTTTATCATCCGACCAACCTTCTGGCACGCTAGGTTTGACTGGTTCAAAAACTAAGTTAGTATCGCAATTTAACTGTCCATTCGCAGCACGAACGGCAGCTAGTCCAGAATTAGACCGACAAATTGTTGCTACAAGATCCTTGTCTACAATTAAATCAATTAAACACTCATCCTGTGTTTCGCCTTTACTGTACCCCTGGAAGTAACTCCGGTCAAGAGAAGGTATATTTTCATAAATAATCGCGATGACTTGAATGACGATTGCTGCACAAAGCTCAATGTACTGTTTATTTATTTGCCTTGGCTCTTTTTGTTCATAACGAACTCTTCCGCCAGTTGACAAACTGGAGGTATGTGCCGGAATTACTAATTTGTCAGGTAACCAGATTCTTACTAGCAATATATTATTTAAGATATCAATATTGAGTTCAATTGGTGATGGCATGGTAAGTTTGGATAAAACCTCATCCAGGCGCGCTAATATGGCTGACCGTTCGCCAGCCAGCAACCTTTCTATCGCACCAATCCGTTCATCTTCTTTTTTGTCATGTTCAGTACGTTCCGTATCAATCTGTTGCATAATAGCATTCAGTCGATTCTCAGCTTCTATTTCAGCATTGGCGACTGCGGTTTTAATAGCTTTCTGCCGCTCTTGCGCAGTCAAGTATATGGAAACTGCCAGAGCTGCGTTAACAACAAATGTTGCCCCTAAAAATAGCGCGTTGCTACTGCTAAGCAGCATTGCAATTACCCCGATGACCAAGCCTCCTCCTTTAATTGCCAGAGGAGTAATGAAACTTTCTTCCACTTTCAGTTTAGCCTCTATAGGCAAATGATCAAAACTCGGAATACTTCTTTCGATAAAATTTTGTCGTTCAAGTAATGGCTGATAATCAACAGGTTCATAAGACAGCTTGCTCATTCCAGCCAGCTGCTCTTCAATTGCAAGGTTATATTCATGTTCATGCTTCCAGCGCTCTTCTTGCACTGCATGACGTATATAATGAACTCCTGCTTGTATTTGTCCGTCATTATCTTTATTCGATCGATTATCTCGTGATCCGCTTAATTTTTTTGCCATAGTATCCTCCTGTTATTAACCCTATCTCTTATTGTACTCAAAAGATTTTCGTATGCCTAGTAAAAATTGCTATTTAATTGCTTAATAAAAAAAATATGGACAAAACTAACGGTTTTGTGATAATCTTTAAGGGAAAACTAACCTTTAAATTAGTCCGGAGAGACTAGGAAGGTACACAATAGGCGGCCTCTGTATTTTTGTGGCCATATTGGACCTTCAGCCTCTTACTCCGGTAAGGGGCTTTTATTATTGAGTAACGCCGCATACATAGTCAAGTATTTTAGATTATATGTGTGGAAAGAAAAAGGGAGGATCATTATGAGCAGCCGAAGAATTATTCAAGTAGAAGAAAAACTGCCTATCCTGCAAACGCTGCCGCTAAGCTTGCAGCATCTGTTCGCTATGTTTGGAGCTACTGTTCTTGTTCCCATTTTATTTAAGGTAAACCCCGCTACTATTCTCCTAATGAACGGCATAGGCACTCTTTTATACCTATTTATCTGCAAAGGAAAAATCCCTGCTTATCTCGGTTCCAGCTTTGCCTTTCTTTCGCCGGTTTTTGTGATACTGCCACAATATGGCTACAACGCTGCACTTGGTGGTTTTATTGTAGTTGGCGCAATCTTTACCTTAGTCGCCTTAAGTATTAAAGTAACTGGAACAAAATGGATTGACGTAGTCTTTCCACCGGCAGCTATGGGTGCAATTGTCGCAGTTATTGGCTTAGAGCTGGCTCCAGTGGCTGCTGATATGGCCGGCCTTACGGCGAAAACCCTGGATCCGAAAGTGATTACGGTGTCTGCCTTTACTCTGCTGGTAACCATCTTTGGTTCCATCCTATTTCGTGGCTTCTTGTCTGTCATCCCGATACTAATTGGAATACTGGCTGGTTATGTATTAGCCTTTTCGATGGGAATGATTGATTTGGGCGTAATTGCAAACGCTCCTTGGTTTGCTGCCCCCACCTTCTATAGCCCTGAATTTAACCTCGCTGCCATCGCCACTATCGTTCCTGCAGCACTCGTTGTCATTGCAGAGCATATTGGCCACCTTGTGGTAACAGGTAATATTGTTGGACGCGATTTGACCCGAGATCCCGGACTGGATCGTTCCCTTCTGGGTAATGGACTCTCTACCATGATTTCAGGTTTTCTGGGATCTACACCTAACACTACCTATGGAGAAAATATTGGTGTAATGGCTATCACCAAAGTTTATAGCACCTGGGTAATCGGCGGCGCTGCCATAATTGCCATCGTCCTGTCTTTTGTAGGCAAATTAGCTGCTGCCATTCAAAGCATCCCTGTCCCTGTAATGGGCGGTGTCTCCCTCTTGCTCTTCGGCGTAATTGCAGCCTCCGGTATCCGCATGCTGGTTGAGTCTAAGGTTGATTACAGTCAAGCTCGCAATCTAATACTAACCTCCATCGTACTCATAATCGGTATTAGTGGTGCTTATATCACGATAGGAACGGTAACTCTAAAAGGAATGGCTCTGGCAACTGTCACGTCCATTCTCTTTAGCCTCAGCTTTAAAGTCCTCGATGTTCTTGGACTCACTAACGATAAAGCAGAATAAGGCGTACAACAAAAACCTCCGCAGCAAATTTGCTGCGGAGGTTTTTTCATCTCATTCATATATGAGAGAACAACATAAACTTACGAACGGAAATTAATAAATTGTAAATCAATATTAAACTCACTTTGCTTCAACTTCATAATCGCTTTTTGTAATTCATCTTTATCTTTGCTTGAGACACGCACCTGATCATCCATAATCTGTGCCTGTACTTTTAACTTGCTCTCCTTAAGAGCAGCTACAACATCCTTGGCCTTTTCCTTATTAATTCCCTTTTTTATAGTAATGATCTGACGAACAGTACCGTGAGAACCAGCCTCAATTTTGCCGTACTCAAAATTCTTAAGCGAAATTCCTCTTTTCACAGCTTTGGCATGAAGAATATCAATTATACTTTGCAGCTTATAGTCACTATCTGCAACTAGCTTAATCTCATCTTCCTCCTGCTTAATCTCTGCCTTACTTCCCCGAAAATCAAAACGCTGATTAATTTCTTTTACTGTCTGATTGACTGCATTATCGACTTCCTGCATGTCTACATCGGATACAACATCAAAAGAACAATCTTTAGCCATCCTTAATCCCCCTATTTGAAAATAGAATTATTTTTTAATAGAAATGCGGATTGTACTACGAGCTACAACATATACGAAAGCCAGTACTCCTCCAATGGTAAAAAAGAAAGCTACTGGTTTTACCATTAAGATTTCCGATGTACCGATAAGGCACAGCATTAAAGTAGCCATATAAGCTAAAAACAATTCACCATACCGTGGATTACCAATTCGTGGTGCAAGCGTGAGCCATACCAGAAATCCTACAAGAATAACATTACTATATTTTAAAATATCCATCTACGTTCCCCTCACCTGCAGAAAATGAAGAATATACTATAACATATATATCTTCGCGGGTGAAGTGCAGATTTCCTGCTTACTCGCCATTTCATCACTCTGACGACTACAATTCCAACTCTAAAAAGATATAATGTTTCCACCATTTCACCAGAGCCAACTACTATACTGTATATCTGGCTGTAGCTGCATCACCACTACACAATATCGCTGTCATTAAAAATTATACACCCTAAATATTTCTCCTGTATATTTACAGAGTAGCATTATGTTTCGAACCTGCATATGATGATACCAGGTAGATAACATAGATTTTAACATTTTTCCCATCATAAATAAAGGAGGTTGCTTGTTTATGGAAAGCAAATACCCGCATTGGTACCATGGTGATGATATGGAGTGTTGTGATTATCCAGAGAAAGAAATGATGTGTTGCGATGATATGCCTCAAAGAGCGTATCCGTCAGAAACAATGAAAGACCGTATTATGTGCTTGTTAGGTGACGAAGTACTCTTCTCAGTTGACGCCCGCATTTGCCGTCGCGAATCTTTCTGTGGGACCTTATGCTATGTAGGCTGCGATTTCATCATCGTCAATGTATGTTTTCATCGTAAATCAATTTCCATGCACATTCCGATCAAAATGCTGCGTTTCATTGCTCCTTATAAATCCCACGGCCGTATGTTCTAACTCCCACACACCCCAAGTGGGCCTCCGCATAGTATATACTAGTATGACAGAAGGGAGGAATGTCTGGTGTGGAAACGACGAGAGCGTAAGCCCATGGCTGTAGATATAGATCATATGAAGGTGCTTAACCAAGAAGCTATTGAGCAGTTAGAATTGATGAGCACAGCGCTGGAGGCCTCAGAACTGGCGACTGGGACTATGCGGGACAGCTTGGATACAATGATAGAAAACCACTGGCATGGATACATGGATATCATCCACATGATAACCATGCACGATGAAGATTTAGCTGCTACCATGAAAAAACAAGGTACAATTTTACTTGATGAAGAAGACAATGAATACGCCGAGAGACAGTTTACTGCTAATCGAGCGTTATTACTCTTACTACTACCTGCCCTTATCCGGCGGCACCAACGTTTCATTCATCTTTGGGCCTTACGCGGCAGCCCTATGATTGACTATTTCAAAGAATCAATGGCAATGGAGCGAGAACATACGTCAGAAATTATTGCCATAATCCAAGGCATGGTGTAATATTGAGGCGATCATCTTGATCGCCTCAATTTATTTTCATAGGAATTATAGTAATTAACCAATACTACTTTTACAAAGGAGTAATTATGCTGGACTTTATTGTGCCTACTGAATTAGCCTCACTTCCGATTAAAGAATTCCTACGGAAATCTGGTCTGTCACTTACACTGCGCCGGAAGATTAAACATAACGGTACAATTACTTGTAATGGATCTTCTATAGGCTGGAATGAGCCAGTATCTGCTCAAGACTGTATTACAGTTGCCTGGCCTATGGAATGTACCCTTGAACCAATTGCGATGAATCTCGTCATTTCTTATGAGGATGATGCCTTGTTGGTAGTAGACAAGCCCTCTGGTGTAATGGTTCACCCAACAGCCCGACAAGACGGAGCAACCATTGCCAATGGCGTAATACACTATTATCGTGAAAGCGGTCAGTCCTGCGATTTTCATCCTGTCCACCGTCTCGATCGTCAAACCTCAGGACTTCTTTTAATCGCCAAGAATGCCTATATTCATCACCTCTTGTCAGGGCAAGGTATCAAGCATGTACAGCGCGTTTATCAGGCTATTGTAACTGGCCAGCCTCAGCCTCATGTAGGAATTATTGATGCACCTATAGGGAGAAAGCCAGGAAGTATCATTGAACGAATAATTTGCCAACATGGCCAAGAGGCCGTTACCGACTACCGTCTTATTACCGGAACAACTTTAGCGAGCTTAATAGAGATTTCTTTGCGAACAGGAAGAACTCACCAAATCAGAGTACATTTTTCCCATATAGGTCATCCCCTTCTTGGTGACGACCTATATGGAGGACCTGCAGAACTCATTCAGCGACAAGCACTTCATGCTGGAAAATTATCTTTTGCCCATCCGATCACCAAAGAGCATCTTTCAATATATAGTCCACTTCCACCTGATATGTGCTCTGTATTAGATATGTTAGGGATCACCCATATCCCTAATCGATAATTATGATACATTTCTTCTGATTGAGCATATACTGTTTATGCACTTTTCTTATCAATATGGTATAATAAGGATCGAACTATAAACTTTCCAGGAGGGAATCACATGCCGTTAGTAACCTCTAAAGAAATATTCCAAAAAGCTTATGAAGGTCAATATGCTATAGGTGCCTTTAACGTCAACAATATGGAAATTATTCAAGGCATTGTCGATGCTGCTAAAGAAGAACAGGCACCACTAATCCTACAGGTTTCAGCCGGTGCCCGTAAATACGCTAAACACATCTATTTGATAAAACTAATCGAAGCAGCACTCGAAGATTCGGGCTTACCCATTTGTCTCCATCTGGATCACGGCGAAGATTTCGAAGTATGTAAATCCTGCATTGATGGGGGTTTTTCTTCTGTTATGATTGATGGCTCTAGACTGCCTTTTGAAGAAAATATCGCTCTCACCAAGAAAGTTGTTGAATATGCTCACGCTCGCGGTGTAGTTGTCGAAGCCGAATTAGGCAAACTGGCCGGAGTAGAAGATGCAGTGAAAGTGAGTGCTAAAGATGCTACGTATACTGATCCTGCGCAAGCTGTAGAATTTGTTGAACGAACCAGAGTGGATTCACTGGCTATCGCTATTGGCACCAGCCATGGAGCTTATAAGTTTAAGGGTGAACCTTCTCTGGATTTTGCCCGTCTTGAAACCATCACCAATTTATTACCTAACTTTCCACTTGTATTACATGGCGCTTCTACCGTATTGCCCGAATTTGTTAAAAAATGCAATGAGTTTGGTGGAGAAATCGGTGGAGCTCAAGGAGTTCCTGAAGATATGCTGCTCCGAGCTAGCAAGCTTGGAGTATGTAAGATCAATATTGATACGGATTTACGTTTAGCCATGACTGCTTCTATTCGTGAACATCTTGTAAACAATCCTTCTGATTTTGATCCACGTCAATATTTAAAACCCGCTCGCGAAGCTATCAAGAATATGGTAAAACATAAAATTCGCAATGTCCTCAACTGCAGCGGACGCCTATAAAAAAAACCGGCTGAACTTTATCCGAAGTTCAGCCGGTTTTTTATGGTATTTAGGTACGTGC
>Ga0366786_1104_pt1 | contig 12186 bp, 12 predicted proteins | sample TotcelHN113001M9_FD_207046 | JGI IMG/M metagenome (GOLD analysis project Ga0366786, IMG submission 207046) | Enriched cells from coal bed in the Powder River Basin, Montana, United States - Total cells N11 rep2 HSBNCT.N11.300.1.M9 ... | reverse complement strand
GGCAAAACGTTTGCTAAGAGATGCCCGAATACCTATTGCGAAATTTTTGGTTATTTACAAATGGGAACAGGAGCATATTGGATTTACTGAAGCTTCCAGTCACCTGGGGCTCCCATTGTTTATAAAACCTGCAAATGCAGGATCATCCGTCGGAGTCAGTAAGGTGAGAACGGAAGAGGAATTTAACAAAGCTTTGGAAGAAGCATTTTCCTTTGATACGAAAATATTGATTGAAGAGTTTATTGAAGGCCGAGAGGTAGAATGTGCTGTATTAGGGAATAACCAACCAATTGCTTCCCGGATAGGAGAAATTATTGCACAACAGGATTTCTACTCATATGAAGCAAAATACTTAGACGAAAATGGAGCAATATTAAATATTCCCGCTAAAATCTCGGAGGAGACAGAAAAACAGATCCAGCAACTGGCTATTCAGGCTTTTCAGGTGCTTTGCTGTGAAGGGATGGCTAGGGTTGATTTTTTTCTCACCAGGAACAATCAAGTAATTATTAATGAGATCAATACCATCCCCGGTTTTACAAAAATCAGTATGTATCCAAAGCTTTGGGAAATTAGCGGAATAACTTATCGTGACTTAATTGACAGACTTATTCAACTGGCATTGGAGAAGCATGCGAAAGAACAAAAGTTAAAAACCTCTTACGATAAATAAGACAAATGCCCAATAAGGTCCATCATTTCCTCAATAGGAAATGATGGACCTTATTTAACCCAAAGTTTATTGAACTGTTACCCATAAGTCAGTAGCCCGATCAGAATCACTAGTATTCGGGATAATCTGGAGTTTGCCTTTACCGGGGCTCTTGGCTATAAAAACGATCTTACCTGAGGGCTGCTGCTCTTCTTGCTGCAGATAATCACCAAAAAAGTTTGGCCCTCCGGAAGAGGTAAACCGGGTATTCTTGGTAAGGCCCTGGGCAGGCTGCAGGATTAATCGTTGGCCGACCTTTAAAGTGATATTGTTGGCAGAAAGTTGTACTTTGTCAGTATCGCTATAATTATAGGTGATGATAACATCTTTGGCCTCGGTTGTTTTTCCTGGATCGGGCGTGGCAGGTGTCTGAGGATTAATGGGATTCAGGCTGGAGCAGCCTCCTAATAGTATACTTAGCAAGAATAGGACGATAGCGAAACAAATAAATCTGTTGCTGCGAATTAGTTTCATAGAATTGCCTCCATTTTGCCAGATTTAGTTTTGTTTATTTAATTAAGATTCTGGTGACTGTGACTATTAGCAGGTAAGCACGTTTTAATTGCAAGGCCAACAGCTGCTCCAATCAGCATTCCTAGTATACCCAACCAAATGGGACCTAATGTAAGGCTGAAAAACGTAAAAACAGGTGAATATAATACGCCAATTGTTCCGCAATAGGCGCTGAATACGGAGGGCAAAAAAGAGTAGCGTGAGGCAGCCCCTCCTGCGTCCCGGTAGGCATCCCAGATGGCGAAGACATAAACGCAGGGATAAAACAGTATCCACTGGTAATTAGCTGTTTCAATTGCTTTTTCGGTTTCGCCAAGGAAACTAAAAAGAATGGTCTGATTGATGTTAGCGTTGACATTAATCAGAAACTCTAAACCCAAAAATACGAAACCTTTCAAGAGGCGCCCGTTTAAAATCTGACCGAAGCCAGGGAAGGCAATACTCCATAATATCATTTCAGCAGGCGATCTCATTTCAATAGGCTCTGAGCAAAGCAGGGAACGCAGTAGCTGCATTTACAACTTTGTCAATACTTCCTATAGTATTATGAATATTATTTAAAGCTAGTCTTCTAAATCCTGGATTTGTATTTTGCTGAAACTGCATGCCGATCATTCCTTTCGCTTATGTGTTTTGGTTAGGAAAACAATAGCCCCCTTAAATAAGGCGGCTATGTAAAAAATAATAGCAATGTCACAGGTTACTTCTTGTCAAACAACAGTCGTTGAAAATACTGACGGTTGTAGGCTATTTTCGGATCATCGGGAATGAAAGTAGCAGCGGCTTCATTGTGGGAGTGAGCTTCAACATGACGCCCAAGGCGATCGTAGCATACACAAAGCTGTAAGTGCGGCAGCCAAGTCCAACAAGCATGATTGACAGTGCCCCAGCTTTCAGACGGCTTTTCTAACTGAGTCGCAAGCTTATACCAAAAAACGGCCTGCTTATACTGGGCGTCTTGCATATGATGATATCCCAGCCGGCAGCAGAATTCTGCCCGGGGAGTGTCATATTTAAACGACTCAAACATGTATCGTATAGAGTTTGCCCTGTCGTTTTGTTCGGCATTTCCAATGGCGCCCGCCAGGGAATTTTGTTTAAAGGCGGCGTTCATTTAGAAAATATCGGAGACATTAAGGTTGTTGCTTTTGACAAGACGGGTACATTGACGGAAGGCAAACCGAAAGTGACCGATATTATCCCCTTTATGGCCCAGAGCGAGGGTGAATTATTACGTCTTACGGCAGCATTGGAAACTTTGTCAGAGCATCCTATTGCCAAAGCCATTGTGCAGAGCGCTAAGGCTAAAGGACTAGAGCTGCCCAAAGCGTCAGAATTGCAAGCCATACCTGGAGTGGGAGTTCATGGCTTGGTCAATAACGAAGAGTTTCGCATTGGCAACTTGGACTGCCTGAACGAGCAGATCTTGTCTAGTGAACAGCGGCAGATTATTGAGCGGCTTGAGCAGCAGGGAAAAACAATTATTTATGTTCAGTCAGCCAATACTTTACAAGGCTTGATAGCCATACAGGACGTCTTGCGTCCCCAAGCCAAGGCTGCTGTCCGGGCATTACGGCAAATGGGGATTAAGATTGTCATGCTTACCGGTGACAATCTCTCTACAGCACGGGCGCTTAGTGCGCAAGCAGGCGTCGATGAAGTATATGCCCGGCTTTTCCCCGAGCAAAAGGTTGAGATTGTTAAAAAACTCGCTGCTCAATATGGAAAAGTAGCTATGGTTGGTGATGGAGTTAATGATGCTCCGGCTTTAGCCACTGCCTCTGTTGGGATTGCTATGGGTGCTGCCGGGACGGATGTAGCGCTGGAGACAGCTAATGTTGTGCTTATGGCAGATGATATAACAAAGGTTTCTTATGCTATTGCCTTGGGGCGGCGCACCAAGCGGGTGGTGAAGCAGAATATTATTTTTGCAATGGCTGTTGTATTGCTATTAGTAGCCGGAACTTTTATGGACGGCGTAACTTTGCCTTTTGGCGTTATCGGCCATGAGGGAAGTACTTTGCTGGTTATTGCAAGCGGACTTCGTTTGCTACGGTAAATGGAATTTTCATCAAATCTTAACAATTTCTTCATCCAGATATACATAAAGGTATTATATACTGGGAGTACCCCTTGGTACTCATACTAGTTGGGGACTAACCGGTAATACGCGAGTGGTCCTGCAACGGCAGTTCCGGCATTTAGTTGTGCCGGAACTTTTTTGTCCGCAAAATTACTTACTACGGCATGTTCATTAGTATTAAAATTCATCATTTCTTCAATATCTCTTCACAACTTATTCATACGTACCCTGTATAGTTAAGAGCAAGTCAATCTTAGGGTTCCAGCCCTATCGTTAAATATTGTGGACGGCAGAGAAAAGGAGGCACTATGGATACAGGAAAATGGATTAAAGAGAAGACATTGGTTCTGGCAAGCATCATGACTTTGCTGGTAACCGCTCCGTCCCTGGCAGCGGAGAATCAGGAGCTGCTGACGCTAAAACAAGTGGTGGATGATGCTATCAGGAATAATCCTGCTGTGATCGAGAGTCAAAAACGCTGGGAAGAGAAACAGGCTCGCATTCCGCTTGCCAAAGCCTGGCCTAATCCGCAGCTTGGAATTATGAAAGATGATATTCCCGATAGCAGTTTAAATCCTTTTGATGCAATGATGACCGAATATACCTTTACCCAGGACATTATGAATCCGGCCAAACTGAAAGCAATGGGGAAAATGGCCGGCAGTGATGCCGAGATGGCCAGAGCCAACTATCAGGATAAGCAAATGGAGGTCTATACTGCAGCCAAAGCAGCCTATTACGATCTGCTCTATAGCGATAAAGCACTGGAAATCGGCAAGGAAAATCAAGCGCTTATGGGACAATTGGTTCAGATTGCGCAGGTTAATTATTCAACCGGAATGGTACCACTGCAAGATACGCTCAGGGCTCAGACTGAGTTTTCCAAGATGACAGCTGATCTCTTAAGCATGGCATCAATGGCAGCGGTAGCGAAAGCCAAACTAAATACCGTCCTTGGCCGTACAGCCGATACGCCGCTTGCGGTGAAAGAAGAATTCAGCGCACCGCCGCCTAACTTTGATTTCACTAAGCTGCAGCAAGAAGCGCAAGCCGGTAAACCTGCCGTTGTGGGCATGGAACGGCAAGTGGACATGGCCAAAAACGGCGTGGAGCTGGCGAAGAAACAACAACTGCCAGATTATCAGCTCAGTGTCGGCTATAAGGATAGAAAACAGACGATGATGAATGCAGATCCCGATACATGGAAAATGGAAGTTATGGTCATGCTGCCGCTGTGGCAGGATAAAAACAAAGCAGAAATTAAATCAGCAGCGGCGAACCTCAAAGCAGCCCAGGCTTCACTGACCAATATGCAAAATATGACCGGCCTGGATTTGCAGATGGCAATGACCGAAGCCCAGTCGGCCTGGCGGCAGATTAACCTGTATAAAAACACGGTCATTCCACAGGCGGAACAAACTTATCAAGCAGGAGTGGTAAGCTACACCAACGGCAAAGTGGATTTCATGGCTGTCCTGGATAGTCTTAATGCTCTCCGTAATGTCAGACTGGATTACTATAAAGCCCGCATTGATTATGAAAAAGCGGCAGCCAATCTGGAAAAAGCGGTGGGAAAACCCTTATTTACCAGTAGTGCGCTGCTATAATGAGTAAGCCGTGAAAAAGGAGAGGACAGCATGATCGAAAAACTACAGGCCAAAAAGAAGCTTATCCTTGGTGTGACTGCCGGCGTTCTGGTAATTGGCGGTGCCGGCTACTACTATACTGGACAGTACAATAAACCAGCAGTGGTAAATCATACGGGACATCAGATGTCCGGGCCGGTCATGGCCATGGGCGATACAGTCACGCTGGATGCCAAGGCCCGGCAGCTGGCAGGAGTGCAGACCGCCCAGGCAATCATTAAGCCACTCACTAAGGAAATCAAAACTACCGGTAAGATTGCCATGAATGAAAGCGGCCGGACGTATATCACATCCCGGGTCGAAGGGCGGGTTGATGAACTGTATGTTACTGCCGAAGGAGAAACTATTTATCCCGGACAGGCCATCGCCGCTGTATACAGTCCAACCTATATTGCCGCTCAGGAAGAATATTTATTGACACTGGAAAATGTGGAGAAACTGAAAAACGCCGGCAAAGATGTAGTCCAGATCAACAACCGTCTAAGAGACGCGGCACGGCGTAAATTGCAGCTCTTAAATGTGCCAGACAGTGAAATCGCTCATCTGGAACACACCAGGCAAGCCAAGGATCATATGACCATTTATGCTCAATTCGGCGGAACTGTGCTGGAAAAACAACTGTTACCGGGAGCATTTATCATGCCTGGTGACAAACTGTACAGTCTATCGGACCTATCTACTGTCTGGCTGTATGCCGATATTTACGAAAAGGACATTGCCGGCATTACTCCCGGTCAGCCGGTACTGGTAACTAGCGGTGCCTATCCGGGAGAAACCTTTAGCGGACAAGTGACGTTTATTAACCCCGTCCTTGATGATGCTACCCGGACAGTCAAAGTCCGGGTCGAAATGGCTAATCCTACAGGTAAACTGAAACCCAATATGTTTGTGAATGCCAATGTACAAATTCCATTAGGGGAAAGACTGGTCATACCCGAATCCAGTTTACTGGACACAGGCAGCCGCAAAATCGTTTTTGTGGCCCAGAGTGACGATACTTTTGTCAAACGGGATGTCGTCATCGGACAGCAGGCCGATGGATATGTTCAGATCCTGTCCGGCATTGAGAGCGGTGACACAGTGGTAACAGCAGCTACCTTCCTCATTGATTCGCAGACCAAATTGGGCAGCTTTGGCAGCCATGCCGGTCATGGTGGCGCAGGAGCCGCTACGGGAACTGCTGCACCTGCTGCCAGCGGTGCGGCTGCTCCGATGCAATCACCGGCCGTACCTGCTGCACCTGCTATACCAGGCGCACCGGCTGCCGGGGGCGAACACAGCGGCCATAGCGGACATTAAGGAGGATCACCATGCTCAATAAATTAATACAGTTTTCCTTGAAAAATCGCGTGATTATCCTGGTATTGTCCGCGCTGGTCATTGTCTGGGGAGTTTTTACCGTACGGGACACCCCCATTGACGCTTTTCCTGACCTGAGTGAAAACCAGGTGCTCGTCTCAGCCGACTGGATGGGCCGGGGACCGCAGGAAATTCAGGATCAGGTGACCTATCCGCTGGAAACAGCGCTGCGCGGACTGCCCAAGGTGAAAGAAGTGCGTTCGGCTTCCTCTTTCGGGATGTCACTCATCACGGTTATTTTTGAAGACGGGGTAGATCCCTACTTTGCCCGTCAAGTAGTAAATGAAAAAGTGCAACAGGCTATCCCGCAATTGCCACGCGGTGTACAGCCTGCCTTGGGTCCGGTCAGTACACCAATGGGCCAGGTCTTTATGTATACCGTGGAAAGTGATCGCCATAACCTGGCTGAATTACGCACCGTTGAGGATTTTACCATCAAGCAGCAACTAAGTGCTGTGCCCGGGGTAGCCGAAGTCGCCAGCATTGGCGGCTATGTGATGCAGTATCAGATCAATCTTGATCCTCAGCTCCTGCAAAGCTACAGAATCACGTTCAACCAGGTATTTGGGGCGCTTGGCGCCAATAACGCCAACATCGGCGCCAAAGTTGTCGAACAAAACGGTCAGGAATTTATCATCCGCGGACTTGGTTTAATCCAGTCGATTGATGATATAAAAAATATTGTAATTACTCAGAATAACAATGTGCCCCTGTATATCAAAGATGTGGCCGTTGTTACCGCCGGCCCCGATTTTCGCCGGGGTGTGCTGACCAAATCGGGCTATGAGGCAGCCGGGGGCATTGTCATTCAGCGCATGGGTGAAAACACGCTGAACGTGATCGACCAAGTAAAAGCCAAGATTGCCGAGATTCAGCCATCCTTGCCGGAAGGCATGCGGATCGTACCTTTCTACGACCAAACCGATCTGGTGAAAAAAGCAGTTAATACGCTGACTAGGGCATTGCTTGAAGAATTTATTTTAGTATCCATTATTGTCGTCGCCTTTTTAGGCAATGTCCGGTCCAGCCTGATTGTCACCAGTGCCATCCCCATAGGTATTCTGATTGCGCTGATTGCCATGAAACAGATTCATTTGTCGGCTAATTTGATGTCACTTGGCGGGATTGCCATCGGCATCGGCGTTATGACTGATGCAGCCATTGTTATGGTGGAAAATATTTTCCGCCATTTGACCGAAGACCGTGGCCGGCGCAATATTATCGACGTGACACTGGAAGCGGCCCAAGAAGTAGCCGCGCCCATCTTCTTTTCCATTACCATTATCATTGTCACCTTCCTGCCGGTATTTACCATGACTGGTACCGAAGGCAAGATGTATACTCCCATGGCCTGGGCAAAATCCTTCGCCATGAGCGGCTCGCTGCTATTGGCCTTTACACTGGTTCCAGTATTGTGCACCTTGCTGCTCAAAGGCAAAATTCAGGAAAAGGACACTTGGATTGTTGCCAAAATGCATCAATGGTATGTACCGCTCCTAAAAACAGTGATGAAGTATTATAAAACCACCATTGTCATCGCCGTTGTCGTAATGATTGCCGGATTCTCACTGTTGCCGCTTATCGGCACCACCTTTATGCCGGCCTTGGATGAAGGAACTTTTCTGGTGATGCCAACCATGCTGCCCAGTGTATCGCTGACCGAAGCACTGGAATCAGCCAAGAAAATGGATAGACTGATTATGGAAATTCCAGAAGTTGACATGTCGGTGGGCAAAGTAGGCCGGGCCGAGTCGGCCATGGACCCGGCGCCGATCAGCATGATTGAAACCATCGTCACCTTAAAACCAAAAGATCAGTGGCGGCCCGGAATGACCAAAGAGGCAATCGAACAGGAAATGATGGTCAAACTGGCTAACCTCCCGGGACTTAATTTAGCCTTTACACAGCCCATCGCCGGCCGGTTATCCATGCTGACCACCGGGGTTCGTACTGAACTCGGCATCAAACTTTATGGGGAAGACCTCCAAGTATTGCAGCAAAAAGCCTTTGACATTGAAAAAGCGCTGGCAACCGTGCCAGGGGTCAGCGATCTGCTGGCAGAACGGGTCTTTGGCGCTTCCTACCTGGAAATTCAGGTCAACCGGGAAAAAGCAGCCCGGTACGGTCTTAGCATTGCCGATGTGGAAGATGCCGTAGAATTAGCGGTAGGCGGCAAAACGGCCACCACTACCATCGAAGGACGCAAACGCTTTAACGTTTTAGTCCGTTACAGCCGGGAAAACCGGGAAAGCATTGATGCTATGCAAAACATCCTTATTCCCGTAACCGGTGGCGGTGCCGCGGCGAAAAGCAGCGGCGCCGCAATGGGCGGCATGGGCAGCGGTACAACTGCGTCAGCAGCCGGTCCGGCTACCGGCGCCTATGTACAGCTGGGCGAAGTAGCTCAGTTCCAGGTAGTTGACGGTCCGTCGATGATCAGCAGTGAGAACGGCGTCTACCGGATGATCGTACAGATGAATACCCGGGGCCGGGACGTCGTTAGCTTTGTAAATGAAGCCAATCAAGTCATCAAAGAAAAAGTTGACTTGCCGGCCGGCTATTCTCTGAAATGGACTGGTCAGTATGAAAATCAGCAGCGGGCGAAAGATCGGCTGTCGCTAGTGGTGCCAGCGGTCATCGTATTAACTTTCTTCTTGCTCTATATGACCTTCAACTCGGCCAGTGATGCCTTCCTTATCCTGATGAACATCCCTTTCTCTCTAGTGGGCGGCATTGTCGCCATGTATGCTACCGGCACCTATATGACGGTAGCGGCAGCTGTGGGCTTCATCGCGCTCTTTGGAATTGCGGTGCAAAACGGGGTTATCATGGTAACCTATATCAAACACCTAAGGGATCACCGGTCATTGGAAGAAGCCATTATTGAAGGTGCCTTCACCCGATTGCGGCCGGTTATGATTACCGCTTTGGTTGCCAGTTTGGGCTTGTTCCCGCTCATCTTTGCCTCCGGCACCGGCGCCGAGGTGCAGCGGCCGATGGCTACCGTCGTTGTGGGTGGTCTGGTCACGTCTACTATTTTGACCTTAATCGTGCTGCCCTGCATCTACCTGGTCTGGAACAAGTGGCGCGAGCGCAAGAACCCACCGGTAACGGGCAACTTAAATACTATGCATAAATAAGATCGACAATGAAGTGGAGGCTATTTAATTATGAAAAAAACAAAAGTACTCGCAGCGATTTTAGCTGCTACGGTAGTTATGACGCTAGTGGCCGGCTGCGGCTCCAATGAAAAGACTGCCGCTCCCCAGCCGCAGGCCAGTCAAGCGCAAGCCTCCGGTCATGCAGGGCACAGTGCAACAATGCCCAAGGAAGACCCCATGCCCATGATGAAAGAATTGGATAAAACGCTGCAAGACGTGCTTAAGCAGGTAAAAGCAGGCCAGACGATGGACGCACAAAAAAGTGCCGCCCAATTGGTCAGTACTACCGATAAGGTCTTGCCTCATATGATGGATACCGGTTTAAAAGACAAATTACGCACATCGGCAGTTGAGTTGAAAGACAGCGTAAACTCCGGTAAAATAGACCCAAGTGCGCTAGAGAACAAAGTGAAGGCCCTGCAGGAGCTTTTGAAGCAGACTACGGCTCACCTGCAGACGATGAGCCATTAATTGATTACAGAGGAGGTACGGCTATGACCAGATGGGCTCTGATTGCCGTACTAACCGGTATCCTCTTAAGCGGAGCGGCTGAGGCTGCTCCGCTTTCGGGATATAACCAGTTTGTCCAGTCCCTGGACTCTATTTTGGCGGGAGCCGTTATGCCTGTTGCCGATGAACAGCAAATGACCGGCGGCGGTTTTTCTTTCCCTAACGGACCGGCTGGGCAAATTGTGGCTGCCGCCCGGAATCTGCTTGGTCAACAAGTGGTATGGGGCGGTGCGTCGCCGGCCCAGGGCTTTGATTGTTCCGGCTTAGTACAGTATGTTTACCGTCAGGCCGGCATCAATCTCCCTCGAACCGCTGATCAACAGTTCCTCATCGGGCGGACAGTGTTGCCGGGAGCGCTGCAGCCAGGTGATCTGGTATATTTCACTACCTATGAACCGGGCGCGTCCCATGTGGGCATATATATAGGTAATGATAGATTTATCCATACTTCTTTTTCCCAAAACATAGTGGCAATTGGCGACATGAAAGATAATTATTTCGTCCAGCGCTATTATGGGGCCAAACGGGTATGGTAACGCCAGTGAGCATGCTATAATATTGCTAGAAAAAACGAACAGGGCGAGTAGAGTGCCTAATATACAAAAACGAGGGGTTTATGTTGGCAGAAGGGAACAGTAAAGTCATACTCATAACCGGAGGAACTTCCGGTATTGGTTTGGCAACGGCCGAGCTGCTCTTGCAGCAAGGAGCCAAAGTCGCAATTAATGGCCGTGATGCTGCTAAGGGACAACAGCTGATAGAGACATGGCAAAAATCAGATAAAGAGCTTTTATTTATTCAAGGCGATGTTGCAGTCCATGATGAGTGCCAGCGAATTGTCCGGCAGACAGTAGAACATTTCGGCCGGCTGGATGTGGTGGTTAACTCGGCAGGTATTTATCTGGAAAAGCTGATTGCCGAGATGACCGAGGCAGACTTTCAGACTGTTCTTGATACCAATATGAAAGGAACCTACTTTATTTCTAAGTTTGCCATGCCCCAAATGCGTAAGGCAGGAGGCGGGGCAATTGTGAATATTGCCTCCGATGCCGGGCTGAGAGGTAATCTTTTATGCACTGCTTATTGTGCGGCTAAAGGTGCGGTTGTCGCTTTTACCAAAGCCCTTTCCATAGAAGCGGCTCCGTATGGCATTCGCGTCAATTGCGTATGCCCCGGTGATGTGGCTACACCCCTCTTAGATAAACAATTGGCAGCAGCTGCCGATTCACGCCAATGCCTGGAAGAGATGAACCAAATGTATCCGCTAGGCCGGATTGGGACGCCGGAAGAGGTGGCTCAGGTCATCTGTTTCCTTGCTTCACCGGCGGCAGCTTTTGTTACTGGCGCCATCTGGACGGTAGACGGCGGCTTGACGGCCTGTTGAAGAACCCTTCCATGGTATGTATAACACGAAAAACACTACACCTTAGCTAAAATAGCTCCGGTGTAGTGTTTTTTTGTATAAATTCATCTTTACAATTTCTTTACACTGTCTGCCACATCCTTTACAGCGCCTTTACTGCAAGCAGCGTTACACTATAGCTGTAGTTCCCATGACAAATGAGGGGGAGAAGATATGGCTGATTTATGGTTGGCTGGAGTTGTGACAGTCTTTTTATTAGGCTATCTGATTTATGCATTGATGAAACCGGAGGAATTTTAACATGATGAGCGATGTGCTTTTGTTTAGCTTATTTCTAGCGGTACTTTTTATTTTGGCATGGCCGCTCGGGAAATATATGGCTAATGTATTTACTCAGGGGAAAACAGTGGTTGACCCCATTTTTAAGCCAATTGAAAACATTATTTACCAGTTTGCCGGAGTAAATGAGAAAGAAGAGATGCACTGGCGGCAGTACGCAACTAGTTTAGTGTGGTTTAACCTATTGGGCATGGCGTTGGTATTTCTCATCCAGGAAATACAACAGCTACTACCCTTCAATCCGGAAGACCTGGCAGGTGTAGCACCTTGGCACTTAGCATTAAATACTGCTGTTAGTTTCATGACCAATACCAACTGGCAGGCCTATGGCGGTGAAAGTACCATGAGCTATTTTACTCAAATTGCGGCGCTGGCGGTGCAGAACTTTTTATCTGCCGCAACAGGTATGGCAGTAGCGGTCGCTTTAATCCGGGGCCTTACGCGTAAGACCGCTAAGACCATCGGTAACTTTTGGGTAGATTTAGTACGGAGTACCATTT
>Ga0366786_1103_pt1 | contig 12654 bp, 15 predicted proteins | sample TotcelHN113001M9_FD_207046 | JGI IMG/M metagenome (GOLD analysis project Ga0366786, IMG submission 207046) | Enriched cells from coal bed in the Powder River Basin, Montana, United States - Total cells N11 rep2 HSBNCT.N11.300.1.M9 ... | reverse complement strand
TCTTCAATGATGGATTCAGCTATAGTCCGGACCCGTTTTACCAGTTCCACCGGCCGACCTTGTTCGTCAAGCTTCACCTTTATTTCCGGGAAATCAAAGTCAATTGCTCCCCGCCGTAGGCGCCGCTCTTTCAAAATGCGACAAAGCCGTTCCATTTGCTCCAAATCAGGAACAAGTTCTTTATACTCATTGCGCAGATCTTCATCATGATCGGCAAGAATCTTACGGACTATGGTATAGGACAAACGGGTGCGGACATGAATGACGCTGGGAAATATCTCGTAGTTGACTACTTGTCCCATATGGTCAATATCCATATGAGCAGACAGAGCCAGCCGGTCTACTCCGGCATTCAGGCTGCAGATACCGTTGGATAGACGGTGGGGCAGCATAGGCAGTACCCGGTCAACAAGGTAAACACTTGTCCCCCGTTCACGGGCCTCTTTGTCTAGCGGCGTGTTTTCCCGCACATAGTAGCTGACATCAGCAATATGTACGCCTAAGCGGTAGCGGCCATTTGGCAGGCGCTCAATATGAACGGCATCATCCAAATCTTTGGCATCCTCACCATCAATGGTGACAAGCGGCAGATGACGCAGATCACGACGTCCAACTAATTCACCTTCGCTGATCGTCTCAGGAATTTTTTCTGCTTCCCGTTCGACATCAACATCAAAGGAGGTGGGCAGATTGTGGCGAAGAATTTGATGGCGTTATTAATGGTGTTACGGCTTTCGGGTTGTTTGTCGAATTGCCGAATGGCGTAGAAGGACTCATCCATGTTTCCAGCATGGATAATGACTATTATCGTTATGTCGAGCAAGAGTATGCCTTAATAGGCGAACGGACGGGTAAAGTATTCCGCCTTGGCGATGCTGTTCGCGTGCTCTTAACCAAGGTAAATCCGGAAGAGAGAACAATTGATTTTGTTTTTGCTACTGAAGTAGGTATGCAAGCGGCGGGAAGCAAAAGACCGACAAGCCGTAAGCCTCTAGGCAGTCAACCTGCTAAGCAGGCAAATCGCAGCAAAAAGAAAAAAACCTCCAGTGCCAGACCGAAAACTCCTAAAAAACAATAAATATGGTGTAATTTAAAGCCCGGCTACTCATACTACACATAAGCAAGACGGAGGTGTATAGTATGTTTTTAAGCTGGGCTTTAATGAAATTGATGAACCCCATGGTGGATGAAACAACCATCAAGATGATGACGGAAGAGTATTCTGATAATCCCCTGGCCATGCTTACCGTATCGGAGAAACTGTCTCCCCGGGCGCTGATTGAGGCAGCCATGCGCGCTGAATCCGGTACCGAACTGTCGCGGCCCTTAGGCAGTCCGGTGATGCTTTCGCCATGGACCAAGCTGTACCTCAATCCTAAGCAATTGTTTGAACTGCCTAGCACTGACTATACTTCAGTGGATACTGGGGCGGTAATTGGAGCAAGGGCTAAGAATCCGCTCCGGTTAGATATTCCCATTATGATTACCGGTATGAGCTACGGCGGATCGCTAAGTCTGCAGATGAAAATAGCACTGGCCAAAGGTGCTGCTGCTGCCGGCACATCTACCAATACAGGCGAGTCGGCAGTTACTGATGAAGAACGGCAAGCGGCGAAATACCTCATCGGCCAGTATCACCGCGGCGGCTGGTTAAGCGGTCCCGAACAATTGGGCCAGCTCGATGCCATTGAAATTCAACTGGGCCAGGGCGCCTGGGGCGGTGCTGTCGACGAACCGATTGAAAGTGATGAAATTGGCAAGCACCTGAGAAAAGCCTGGCATTTGGAAAAGGGTCAGGATGTGACTATTTATTCGCGTATGCCCGGGAAGGATACCACTCAGGATATCATCACCATGATTGATAAAATGAAAGCCCAGTATGATGTACCGGTAGGCGTTAAAATTGCTGCCACCGACTATATCGAATATGAGCTTGCCGTTATTGCGCGAAGCAAGGCTGACTATATTGTGATTGACGGAGCTGAAGGCGGCACAGCCGGTTCACCGCCGACCTTGCAGGATGATATGGGACTCCCTACGCTGCATGGTCTGGTGCGGGCAGTGGATTACTTAACAGAAAATGGTATACGCGATAAATTCAGCCTGATTGTTGCCGGCGGAATGGCCACACCGGGGCATTTCCTAAAGGCGATGGCCTTAGGTGCCGATGCCATCTATATTGGCTCTATTGCCTTGCTGGCAGCTATGCATACCCAGGCCGCCAAGGTAATGCCCGAGGCGCCGCCCTCTCAACTGGCGCTGTATAAAGGCAAAATGAACGACAAACTGGATATCGACAGCGCCGCCCACCATTTGACCAATTTCCTTGCTTCCTGCACGGCAGAAATGAAATTAGCTGTTCAGGCCATGGGCAAGCAGGCGCTAAAGGATCTGACCCGTGAGGATCTGGTGGCGGTAGACCGCGATTTGGCAGAGTTCGCCGGTATTCGCTATGCCGCCAGTCACCGCAGATCTGATGCCAAGCAGCCAGTGTCTCAGCCCGGCCGGACAAATCAAAGCCAGGAAAGTGTACCCTTGCAATAAAAAATTTAGCCAAGCAAAAGGCGATACTCTGTAAAAAGGGGTATCGCTTTTTTGACTATGCCATTTTTTACTATAAGGCAGGCTTTATTGACAATTTGAAGAAATAGACTATATCGAACTTGTAAGAATAAAAACCGCTTATCGAAGGAGAAGAATTAATGAAAGCAGTTATACTTGACGGCTATACGTTAAACCCGGGAGATTTGAGCTGCATGGGCGCCGAAAGAATCAAAACAGCGCCTGATGGACATTGCTGTTAACAATCTGAAGCAATACCTGGCCGGCAGTCCTGTCAATGTAGTAAACGGCTAGGCAGCGATATAAGCACAAGAAGAAGCTTGCAAAAGGGAAGGTGCTAAAATGAGCAAAACCATGTCGGAAAAAATTCTGGCCAAAGCTGCCGGCGTAGCAGAGACATCGGCCGGTGAGATCGTCTGGGTGAATGTTGACAAAGCCATGATGGACGATCTGCTCGGACCACGGGTGGAAATTGCCGAAAAGATGCAGGAAATTAAGGATATTGTTTGGGATAAAGATAAGGTCGTTATTATTTCCGACCACTATACGCCGCCGGCAACTATTAAACAAGCAGAGATTGTCAAGTTTACCCGTGATTGGGCCGAAAGTCACGGTATAGATAATTATTATGAATTTATCGGGCCCTGTCACCAGATTATGGCCGAATACGGTCATGTATTGCCAGGCACCGTTGTACTTGGCACAGATTCGCATACCTGTATGGGAGGCGCTCTGGGGGCCTTTGCCAGCGGCATTGGCTCTACCGAAATGCTCGGTATCCTCATTACCGGCAAGACGTGGCTCCGTGTGCCCGAAACCATCCAAGTCAATTGGAGCGGCAAATTGCCTGACGGCGTTATGGCCAAGGACATGTCGCTCAAGACAATCGGCCTTATCGGCCATGCCGGTGCAACCTACAAGACGGTAGAGTATGTAGGCGAAGCAATTGAGAACCTGAGCCTGGATGAGCGGATGGCAATTACCAATATGGCAGTGGAAATGGGGGCTAAAGCGGGTCTCATGGCTCCTGACCAAAAAGTAATCGATTACCTTGCTGCCCGTAACATTACCGGCGGCTATGAAATCGTTAAGAGTGATCCCGGTGCCAGCTATTGTGCCACCTATGACCTGAATGCCGCTGAACTTGTGCCGGTAGTATCCTGTCCTCACGAAGTGGATAACGTGACCGAAATAGCCAATGTTCGTGATATCCGCATTCATCAGGCTTATATCGGATCATGCACCGGCGGGAGATACCACGATCTGGAAGCTGCGGCCCGGATCTTAAAGAACCGCAAAGTCAAAAGAGGCGTGCGGCTGCTTATATCACCTGCGTCACAGGAAATCTGGCTGCGCGCCAGCAAATCAGGTATTCTGGCGGAGCTTGCCGAGGCGGGAGCAACCGTATTATCACCGACCTGCGGTGTTTGTTTGGGTCTGCACTCAGGTCTGCTGGCCGATGGCGAAGTTTGCCTGTCATCAACCAATCGTAACTTTATTGGCCGAATGGGCAGTAAAAAGGCCGGTATTTACCTGGGCTCCCCGCTGGCGGTGGCAGCCAGTGCCATTACCGGCACCATTACCGATCCCCGGGAATTTCTGTAAGGAGGAGTGTTTTTATGAATAACCAAGTACGCGGCACTGTATGGAAATATGGTGACAATATTAACACTGACATCATATCTCCACCGCAATATATGGAACTTAGTATTGCTGATGCTGCTCCCTATACAATGAGCGCAATTGATCCCGATTTTGCCGCTAAGGTACAAAAGGGAGACATTCTGGTTGCGGGGGCTAATTTTGGTTCCGGTTCGAGCCGGGAAACTTCACCTTTGGCACTTAAATATTTAGGCGTAGGCGCGATAGTAGCGAAGTATTTCGCCCGCATTTTTTACCGAAATGCCATTAACCTGGGTATCCCGGTGATCGAGTGCAGTGAGGTTGATAAGATAAATGCGCAGGATGTTATAGAAATTGATATCGAACAAGGCGTCATCACCAATCTGACCCGGAACGAGTCTTATGGATGCAGCACCATTCCGCCCCACATACTTTCACTGATCAATGACGGCGGACTTGTACCGTACCTCAAAACAATAGTTAAGGACAGTTAAGCGATAGAATAAAACAAATCCCCGATTTTCATCGGGGATTTGTTTTATTCTACGTAGGCGACAGCTTCAATTTCTACCAAAACATCTTTTGGCAGCCGGGCCACTTCCACGCAGGAACGCGCCGGTGGAGCTGCTGTGAAGTAGCTGGCATAAACAGCATTGATAGCAGCAAAATCATTCATATCTTTAATGAACACGGTTGTTTTTACTACCTTATCAAGACTGGTATCGGCTGCTTCGAGAACAGCTTTGAGATTAGTAAGCACCTGGTGAGCCTGTACTTCGGCTGTACCGTATACCACTTGTCCGGTTGTGGGATCCAGGGGGATTTGACCGGAAGTGAAGACGAGATTCCCCAGTTTGATTGCCTGCGAATAAGGGCCAATTGCAGCAGGTGCATTTGAAGTGCTGATAACTGAAACCATATTGATCGCTCCTTGTAACTTGATTGGAAGCAACATCCACTACTAGTGTACCCAGTTTATTCCATAGTTGTCAACCGCTTTGGCTGTCAAAGCAATTTTAATGCAAAAATCTAAAAGGGAAGTAGGTGGCAAATGGAGAAATACTACGTAATAAATAAAAGCAGGCAGCCTGTTTTTGGCGAATGGAGTGATAAACCATGTATATGACTCATTTAGAATGCCCGAAATGCAAAGCTGAGCATAATCCTCATCAGCTGACCCAGCTATGTGACTGCGGTGCGCCGCTATTAGTCCGCTATGACTTAGAAAAAATTAAAGCTAATTTTAAAAAAGAAGACTTGCCTCATCGCAAGCCCGACCTTTGGCGCTATCGTGAAATGCTGCCGCTGGTTGATGAGCAGAACAAGGTAACCCTTGGTGAGGGCATGACACCCTTACTAACTCTCAGTAAGTTAAGCAAAAAATTGAACATTGAACTGTATTTAAAAGATGAAGGCATTATCCCCAGCGGAACTTTTAAATCCCGCGGCGCCGCTGTCGGTGTTTCACGGGCTAAAGAACTGGGCGTTACTGCCCTTGCTATGCCAACTAACGGCAATGCCGGTGCCTCCTGGAGCATTTATTGTGCTAAAGCCGATATTGATGCTTATATTGTAATGCCTGTTGATGCACCGTCCATTACCCGCAACGAATGTGCCATTGCCGGAGCCAAGCTGTTTTTAGTTAATGGACTGATCAGCGATGCCGGTAAAATCGTTGGCCGTGCAGTAGCCAAAAATGGCTGGATGGATGCTTCAACACTAAAAGAGCCTTACCGGATTGAAGGCAAAAAGACGATGGGTCTGGAAATTGCTGAACAACTGAACTGGGAAGTACCGGATGTTATTTTGTATCCCACCGGCGGCGGCGTAGGCCTGATCGGCATTTACAAAGCACTGCGGGAGCTGCAGGCTATTGGCTGGGTCGGTGAGAAAATGCCTCGCTTGGTAGCAGTACAGGCAGCAGGCTGCGCTCCTATCGTGAAAGCCTGGGAAGAGAAGAAACCGGCTTCCGAGTTCTGGAATAATGCCTCGACAGTAGCTTTTGGCATTACCGTGCCCAAAGCCTTAGGTGATTTCCTGGTGCTGGATGCAATATATCAAACCGATGGTTGCGCCATTGCGATAGACGATGAAGAACTACTGCTTGATTTAGCTGAACTGGCCCGTGAAGAAGGCTTATTCATCTGCCCTGAAGGAGCAGCCAACTATACGGCAACGAAAAAACTATGCCAAAGCGGCTGGATCAAACCAGGCGAAAAGGTAGTGATGCTCAATACCGGCACAGGCCTGAAATATCCCGATACAGTAAAGGTAGAGGTTCCGGTACTGCAGCCTGATCAAGATATTCCTGCCGCCCTGTAATCTTGACTAGCCCTGTAGTTTTGATGTAACATATAGTGTACGCTAGTAAAAGAGGTGTAAGGCAATGCAAAAAACTGCAGGTATCAAAATTGCTGCCGAAAACCGTAAGGCCCGGCATGACTATCATATTCACGAAACATTTGAAGCTGGCATTGCTTTGACCGGTACCGAAGTTAAATCACTTAGAGCCGGCAAGGCTAACTTAAAAGACAGCTATGCCCGGATAGATAATGGTGAACTCATGCTGCATAACATGCATATCAGCCCTTATGAGCAGGGAAACCGGTTCAATCATGAACCGCTGCGTACCCGCAAGCTGCTGATGCACCGTTATGAAATCAACAAACTACTTGGCCAGACCAAAGAAAAAGGGTATACCCTAACGCCCCTTAAGCTTTACTTCACCAAAGGAAAAGTGAAAGTGGAATTAGCTTTGACGACAGGTAAGAAGAACTATGACAAGCGGCAGGATCTTGCCGAAAAAGATGCCAAACGGGAAATTGACCGCCATATGCGGGATAAACAAAAGGATTATTAAGAAGCACCGGCAGCTTGCTGTGACTGTTTTTCCGTCCCCCAAAGCTGCAGAATTAAAATACCGATCAGAATTAATAGACCGCCGCCCAGCTGGGGCGGCGTTATTTTTTCGCCTAGCAGCAAAATAGACATGAACACCGTTAATACCGGCTCAGCAATACTGATAATAGAGGCATTGGCAGGGCCGATATAGGTCATGGCAGCAAAGAAGCATACGATGCCGACAATGGTAGAGAGCAGTGCCATAGCCAGTAAAGTAATCCAGCCCGTTACAGGCAGCTCAAATATAAATTCACCGCTGATCAGGGAAGTGAGCGCAAAAGTTGCTGCTGCTGCCGTACAGACATACGTGGTGGCAACAAGGGAGTCTACATTTTTCAGTAACCGGTTTCCAACCAGAATATAGAGAGAGTAGACAATTGCCGAGACGATTCCACATAGTACTCCTATCAGGCTGACTCCGGCAAAGGAAACACCGAGGATCAAGAATAAGCCGGAAAAACAGATAATAAGTGCTACGAATTTCTGCCAGTTTAACTGATCATCACCCATTACAAGCGCCAGCAGGCTGACAATTGCCGGGTACATGTAAAGCAGCATCGAGCTTAAGGAGGCTGGCAAATACTGCAGGGAGGCAGCAAAAGCAGCCGACATGGCGCCATAGCCGACAATACCCAGCAGGCATAATTGAAAGCCTAGTTTTTTGTTTATCACAGGAGATATATTGCGCAAGTGCAAAATCAGCCAAAGGCAAGCGGCAGCCAGGATAAAACGCGTTGTCAGTATGGTGAGGGTGTTGGCACCGGCGGCGTAAGAAAATTTGATAAAGATCGGCAGTGTTGCAAACCCGGCAGCAGACGATAAGGCCAGCAACGCTCCTTTATGGTGTGGATTCATGACATATTCCTCCAATGAAGTAACAATAACCTTATCATATAGTAAATGCAGCGACAAAGGAAGACGCAACTAATTTTTTACTCCAATTGGAAATGATGGATGAATCCCGCTGCTCTACAATATATATGTAAGAGTGGAAGGAGGAGATAAATTTGGATGCTTTAATTGCTTCGTTACCCTTATTTGTCCTGCTGATCGGGCTGCCGCTGCTGATGAAACCGGCAGTAAAAGTAGCGCCCATTGCCTGGCTTGTTACTATCTTGATTGCTATTTTTTATTTTGGCTTTCCTGCCGACGTAACACTGCTGGCCGCGCTTCAGGGAGCGATTACCGGTATCTTTCCTATTATGTACATCCCCTTTGGCGCTTTAGTTGTGTACAATGTCTTGAAAGTGACCGGCTGGATGGACAAAATGCAGGGAGCCATGGGGTCGCTTACTACCGACCGACGGGCCCAGGCTTTGCTGATCGGCTTCGGATTTAGCGCTTTTCTGGAAGGAATTTGCGGTTTTGGCGCACCGGTAGCCATCCCGGCAAGCATCCTGGTTGGTCTGGGCTATGATCCTATGATGGCCGCTTTGGTTTGCCTGGTTGCCAATACCGGGCCGGTGCCCTTCGGTTCTCTTGGTATTCCTACCGATACGCTGGCACTTACTACGCAGCTTGACTGGATGAAACTATCTCAAATGACAGGACGCATCATGCCGGTACTGGCCTTTATCATGGCCTTTGCAACGGTATATGCTATGTCAGGGACACGCGGTGTAAGAGGCGTTATTCCGCTTATTCTTGTAACCGGCCTAAGTTTTTCGGTAATGCAGTTTTTTACAGCCAACTATCTGGGAGCGACACTGGTAGATGTACTGTCGTCGCTTGTTTGTCTAACGGCGGTAGCCGGCTATCTCAGTTACCGTAAGATAGAGCCGGTATGGCTCTTCACAGGTGAGAAAAAGCGGCAGCAGTCAAGAGCAAGCCGCATTAATTTCCGGGAGCTTTTCTTATCCTGGCTGCCCTACATCTTATTGGCAGTGCTGATTATCGCTGTTAATCTGCCTTCCACCAAAGCCTTCTTTGCCGGCCGTGTAGCAGGATCGGAATTTATGCTGATACGGGCTGATATCTATAATCCCGGAAAACTCTATGCCTTTACCTGGTTCCAAAGCCCCGGTACCATTATGCTGATTGCCGGTTTGATTGCTTTCCGCTTTATGGGTATTCGCTTCGCGGTAGTAAAGGAACAGTTTGGCAGAACCTTTACGCAGATGATTCCATCCTTTATAGCAGTAGCGTGTATTCTGTCTATTTCGGAAGTCATGAACCTGGCATTGCCAATCATTGACCCGAAGACCAAGGTTGCCGTATGGGCCAGCGCCACCGGTGCGGCCTTACCGTCCATGGTGGCCGTCATGGCCAAGAGTCTGGTCAGCATGGTTAATCAGTATGTATACCCCTTCCTTAGCCCGGTGTTTGGCACAATCGGTGTTTTCCTGACAGGCAGCAATACCTCATCAAATGCCTTGTTTGGTAATCTGCAAAAAATAACTGCCCAAGGGTTGGGTTTGTCCGATATCCTCATGGCTGCCGCCGGTAATGCCGGCAGCACGGCCGGCAAGATGATTTCGCCCCAAAGCATCGTCATTGCCGCCACTGCCGTAGGCTTGTTGGGCAAAGAAGGCCTGATCATGCGTAAAACCATCAAGTATACCATTCCGTACGTCATATTCCTAGGACTCATAGTGTGGATGTATGCTTTTGTATTCCCCGGCTTAGTACCATAGCAAAAAGAGAGGCCGCCAGCCGGCCTCTCTTTTTGTCCATATTGACTTTTTGACTATAATAGTATATACTAAACAGTGCACTAGAGTCATACTACCGATTCTCCATATACATGGGGGCGTACTGGTTTCGACAGGGGTGGGTGTGGCATGGGTAGCGAGCCGGGGTTCCATCTGCCCGTCGATACGGTGGAAACTTTCAAACGCAAACGAAGATTACGCTTTAGCTGCATAGCTAACATCTTACCCACGCTCGCCCGTGGCCTGGGATAAGATGTCACTTAGCGGGATACCTGAGGCCCAATTCTCGGAGGGCCGACTGGAAAACTTTATCGAGATAGCGCCAGAGAAGCTTGTCAGAGGGCGTCAACGGGGCGAAATCTAAATCACTGACTGCGCTCGGAGAGACCCATGTAGCAATGCCTTTGGACAGGAGTTCGATTCTCCTCGCCTCCACCAATTGATTATCCCCTCCACCTGGTATATGATAGATGTAAGATCTATCTATATTAGGTGGAGGTTTTGCTTTATGAAGGTGACTTGTCATTTATGTGGAGTCGAATTTGAAAAAGCAGACAAAGAAGTGAGGCGACAGCAAAAAGAGGGAAGAGATTATTTTTTCTGTAGTCGTAGCTGCACTGGAATTCATGCAAATAAAATAAGGCATAACACTCCTGATGATGGCTTAAAATCCTACCAGCGGCGGACGAAAAAGATGGAGCAATTACTCGGTGAGAAACTAAGCATTGCTAAATCGAGGCTGAATAAGCTTCTCATGTATGAATTAGCGAAAAAGTGCAATATGGATATTTGCTTCCGATGTGGTGAACGAATCGTAAATATTGAAGACTTTACAATTGACCATAAAGAGTCTTGGCTGTTAAGTGATGATGCTGTAAAGCTTTTTTATGATATGGATAATATTGCGTTTAGTCATGCCAAATGTAATTACGAAGCAGGAACGAAAAACTATGTTAGCAATTGTAAAAATAGCATTAAGGAAGAATTTGAATTATATACATATTAAATTAGAGTAGCACTCGTGTGATTGAGTGCTACTTTTGTTTAATATAGGAATCGAGGATTTTGTGCTAGAAATAGAAAAGCTTATAGTGCAAAATTCAAGGGAAAAGATGGCTTAACTCTTAAAGAAACTGATGTGTCAATGGAACCGTCCCCGTGGCACATACTTGCAGCTTAGTAAATGAGGAATTAAGAGGGGCTTATGATTCGATAGAAAGCTTGTGCGCAAAGTCAGGGGAAAGATATCTCCTTCATAAAGAACGGATGGGTCAGTAGAACCGAAAAGTTGATGTAAATTAGGTTGAAATACTTATTTTGCTAATATTATATGATTTTTTTAAAAAATAATAATTATACATAAAGCTAATTTTTATGATAGCATACTAAGTGAATTTCTTATCAGAAGGAACGATGGTACATCATACAAAGACAGCTTGTAAAATAATCTCATCAGTATTACGAAAATGCTAACAAAGTGCTTGATATTACATAGAATGGTTATGTATAATTATAAAAGAAAACTTTTGTAGGGAGGGCTCCTAATGACCAAGAAACTGTTAGTACTTATTGTTCTATGTATTACCTTTCTAACGCTGGGTGGAATTGCCTCAGCCGCGCCCGCAGTGCTGAACGTCGCTTCAGACACCGCTTTCGCACCGTTCGAATTCCAAGGTGAGGGAAATGGTTGAGTTGCTTTGTGCTTGGTTTTCAGGATATTGACGAAACAAAATCTCTATGCAAGCTGGATCTAACAGCAGAATGCTTTCCGTAACTTAACTGGCGTAATGCAAGAAGTGCATTCACAGCGTAAAACGAGGCGTAGTACAGCCTACTAATACAAGCTGACCATTGCTGATGATCGAACAACAACGTTGCACCTTCTTCCGCCTCGAGTGACTTGCTCAACCAGTAACGCGCTAATTCTTTCACATTCCCTTCTGCGGTCATACGGCAATTCCCTCTCTGGCGATTGCCTGATGAAGTGGCAGCAACGACCAAACGGGAGATTCCCATTTTTCCTTTGGAACAACCACTACGCTAATGTTGGTATCATACTCCATGTTAACAAAGAAAGCTATATCAAATATAGAAGTTTCCTCTGAATAGGAAATTGATTCTTCAGTAAGAATTAGTACATCCAGATCAGACTCTTCTGTCGCCTCGCCACGAGCTACCGAGCCAAAAACAACGACCTGCTCAACTGCCGTTTTCTCTTTTACACGCTTCTTTAGTTCAGCCAGTGCAAGATGCTCCTTGCCCTTAGCTTTCAGTAAATCCATAGCCACTCCACACACCTCCCCGCTCCAACGTAAATGAATGATTAACACTCTTTCATTTATATCTATTATAACAAAATTCACTACTGTATCATACATTTTAGGAAGTTTATCATTCACTGATCTTTCCAAACAGACCTGCTACAATCCTCCTCACCCACCTCACGGGCAAAACCCATTGAACAACTTAGTTGACAAACTGACAACTTTGTCAAACTTATCCATTATGATTATAGTAACCAGCCCAACTGAATATCAAATAATCTCGCAAACGAAAACAAGGGCGTGACTTGTCACGCCCTTGTACCAATGTGTTTATTCTAGTTGTTTATTGAGGAGGTTGCCTGTTAAACCATTTAACATAGATTGCGGCGTATTCGCCGTTATCTTTAAGCTGCTGCAGCGCGGCATTGATTTCCGCGGTAAGCTGGGGGTTGCTCTTGGCAGTTGCGATGCCATAATCTTCGGAGGTCAGCGGCTCGCCAACAAGTTTGCCGCCCCTGCCGCCCATCACTGCTATGTAGTACTCGTTAACAGGCAAATCGTTAATTACGGCATCAACCCCGCCAGCCTGCAGTTCGAGGAAGGCTTCGGGAGCAGTGTTGAATTCACGGATAACCGCACCGGGTACTTCTTTG
>Ga0366786_1102_pt1 | contig 12660 bp, 10 predicted proteins | sample TotcelHN113001M9_FD_207046 | JGI IMG/M metagenome (GOLD analysis project Ga0366786, IMG submission 207046) | Enriched cells from coal bed in the Powder River Basin, Montana, United States - Total cells N11 rep2 HSBNCT.N11.300.1.M9 ... | reverse complement strand
TGCTGCGACTGGAGAGCAGCGAAAACGAAGGAACCAGCTTTTTTGTTATGCTGCCTAAATACAACAAACTTGATTAAATGGGATTCGATTACTGGCACCAAGATTGTCATCGGAAGGCTGGTAGATAACATGTCAGAAAAAATAAAACTTATGATTGCGGAAGATTTTCAATTATTGCGTGAGGATTTAAGCGAGCTTTTAAATGCTCAGCCGGATATGGCGGTTGTGGGTACGGCTGGGAGCGGAGCTGAAATCTGGGAGCTTTCCCTGAAGACAGACTGCGATATTATTCTGATGGATATTGAGATGGAGACTTTAAACGCCGGTATTATGGCAGCTGAAAAGATTCGGCAGATAAAGTCAGAACAAAAAATAATCTTTCTGACTGCCCATGAGACAGAGACGATGATTTTTACTGCCTTGGGTACAGGTGCTGTGGATTACGTGGTCAAAGGGCATAACGATGCAGACATTTTGGAACATATCCGTCGTGCCTATAACGGAACCCCCATTATGGAAGGTAAGATTCACGCTACGTTTCTCAAGGAATATTCAAGGCTGCAGCGCTCAGAGCGCAGTTTGCTTTTTTTTATAAATAATGTCTCCCAACTCACCTTAACAGAGCGGGAATTAGTAAAGTTATTGCTTCAGGATAAAACGATCAAAGAGATTGCCTCAATACGCTGTGTTGAACCTGTCACGATAAAAACTCAAATAAAAAGTATGCTGCGGAAATTTGGCTGCAGCAGAACAAAAGAGATTGTCAAGATGATTCGGGATTTGAATATAGAGCACCTGTTTTGAAATAACCAGAGTGAGATGTTAATAAGAGAGGTGTTAGGATTGGAAAAAAAATATTATGAGCTGACAAAAGAGGAATTGCTGAGGAACTCCAAAATACCGGTTCAGATCATGCCGGATAATGAGACAGTTTTCAGGGCAATGGCTGAGGAAATCCTCGGAATTATTGAGTTCAATAACTTACAGGGCAAGAGGACCGTCCTAATTTGCCCTGTCGGACCTTTGGGGCAGTATCCCTATCTGGTGGGGATGATCAACAGCCGACACATAAGTCTTAAAAATACCTGGTTTATCAATATGGATGAATACCTTAATGAAAATTTGGCATGGATCGATAAGAATGACCGTTTAAGTTTCCGGGGTTTTATGGACAAGAACGTCTATGGGCAAATTAAGGACGAATTAATCATGCCGGATAATCAGAGGGTATTTCCCGATCCTAAAGATCCTGCAGCCTTGCCGAAGCTCCTGGAGGAACTTGGGGGGGTAGACGCGGTATTCGGCGGAATAGGTATTACAGGGCATGTAGCCTTTAACGAGCCTATAAGGACTATGTCCTGCGAAGAGTATCTGCGGTTAAGAACGAGAATCCTTGAAATAGCCCCGGAAACCAGAGCCGTTAATTCTCTTGACAGTCTTAACGGAGCGGTTGATGAGATGCCGCGTTATTGCATAACCATTGGCATGTATGAAATATCCCAGGCCAGGAAGATTCGTCTTTACTGTTTTCGGGCCTGGCACCGGGCAGTTGTCAGGAGAGCTTGTCATGACGAACCAAGTGCTGCATTTCCCGTGACGCTGCTCCAAGGGCATCAAGACATTTCTCTGACGATGACCGAGAAGGTTGCCGGAAACAGCTTCTGAACTTAGAGATAACGAACCGATTGATTTATGATCGAGGTGGTGATGGGTTTGGAGGATCTCCTGATTGAAAATGGGCAAGTTCTAGTGAACGGCCGTTTTGAAGAGGTCAATATATTCGTTGAAAAGGGAAGAATAGCAAGGTTGGCACCGGTCTGCTCAGATGATAAGAATTGCCTTCGCCTGGACGCGTCAGGTTATAAAATTGTCCCGGGCTTTATCGATAGTCATACCCATGGAGGAAACGGAGTAGATGTTAACAGCGCTTCGACCTCTGATCTCCTAAAGCTCAGCCGTTATTTTGCGGAGCAGGGTACAACGGGATGGCTGGCCTCGATCGTTACCGATACCTATGAAAAAACAATCCGGGCTATTGAGCAGATTCGTCAAGCCATGTCAGGAGCTAACCCAGGAGCTCAGCTCTTAGGGATTCATCTGGAAGGTCCCTTTCTCAGCAGGGACTATAAAGGATCAATGCAGGAGAATTTGCTGAGAAAAGCGGATCTCTCCCTCTTTGAAGACTATCAGAAGGCAGCCGCAGGTTTGATTAAATATATCACCGTCTCCCCCGAGGTAGACGGTGTGCCTCAATTGATTAAAGAACTCACGGGACAGGGTGTCATTGTCTCAATGGGTCACTCCGGAGCTGATTACGAAACTGCGCTGCATTGCATACACAACGGAGCGACCAGCGCAACCCACACATTTAATGCCATGAAATTATTGCATCAACATGCGCCGGGAATCTGTGGGGCAGTGTTGGAGACGGATGTTTTTTGTGAGGCTATTTGTGATGGAATCCATCTTCATCCGGGAATCGTTAGACTGCTGCTGAAGACAAAGGGAATCAACCAAGTGATAGCGGTTACCGACAGCATTATGGCAGCCGGGCTGCCGGACGGATTCTATAATTTAGGAGCGAGCAGAGTCAAGGTTGCAGATGGAGATGCCAAACTTGTCAGTGACGGTACTCGGGCGGGAAGTACGCTTACAACATCAAAAGCTCTGAGAAATCTGGTTGACTTTACCGGTCGGAAGCTGGAAGAGGTTATCTTGCCGCTTACGGAAAATCCAGCTGCCTTGCTTAAGCTTGATCCTTATAAAGGCTCTATTCTGGAAGGGAATGATGCCGACCTGGTGCTGCTTGATGAATCTTTCAGAGTTGATACGACAATCGTCGGAGGAAACATCGTGTTCAAACGTAGGTTGTCTTAAATTTCGTAATATTTTTTGAGAGGAAGTTTTATCTATGCCCATCGTACCTTTAAGACCCCTTTTGGAGGCCACTCAAAAATACTCTTTTGCCCAAGGTGCTTTTAATGTTAATGCTGTTGCCCAGGCCAAAGCGGTAATCGAAGTCCATGAGATGTTTCGCTCAGCTGCTATTTTGCAAGGTGCAGACCTGGCCAATGGGTTTATGGGCGGACGGCAAGATTTTCTCAATGCTACGCTGGAAGATAAAAAAATCGGGGCCAAAAATATTGCCAATGCCGTTAAACGATACGGCGCGGCTTCCAGAATACCTATTGTTTTACATCTGGATCACGGTAAAGATTTTGAGTCCTGTAAGGCGGCTATCGATAATGGTTATACTTCGGTCATGATTGACGGCTCATCCCTGCCCTTTGAGAAGAACGTGGAGCTTACCCGTGAAGTGGTTAAGTACGCCCATAATTTAGGAGTGACGGTGGAAGGAGAGCTTGGGGTTCTGGCCGGGGTGGAAGACCACGTGTTTTCTGAGGAATCGACGTATACCAATCCTACTAAGGTCGTGGAGTTCCTGAAAAAAACAGGGGCTGACTGTCTGGCAATTTCCTACGGTACAATGCATGGTGCGTCAAAAGGCAAGAATGTGAAACTGCGCAAAGAGATTGCCATTGCAGCCAGAGAATGCCTGCTGCATGAGCATATCTTTGGTGTGCTGGTATCTCACGGTTCCTCAACCGTGCCCAGATATATTGTTGAGGAGATCAACAAGTTGGGAGGCGAGTTGACAGACGCCCACGGTGTGCCTATTGAAGAGCTTAAGGCTGCCATACCGTGTGGTATCGGCAAAATTAATGTGGATACAGACATTCGTCTTGCGGTAACCAGAAACTTGAAAGAACTTTTTAGTTTTAATCCCCAATTACGTCTTAGCTCAACTGTCGGACAGATTTATCAGCTCCTTGAGGCCAACAAATCCAAATTTGATCCGCGTATTTTCCTTGTCCCGATTATGGATACCTTAATGAAAGGCAGCATAGCGGATGATGATGTAGCCAAGGTTGTAGATTGTATTGAGCGAGGTGTTAAGGAGGCCGTAGGGACACTGATCGTTGAGTTTGGCTCGGTAGGCAAGGCAGATCTGGTGGAATGTGTAACCCTGGAAGAAATGGCTGAAAGATATAAGAAGGGGCTATAAGCCGAAGTTAATGCTTGTCTCAACATTGCCTGAGTATATAGATGAATGTTAGAGATAATTTAACACTTGATTAGGAGAGAACGGACTTGAAAGGTAATTTGTTGATAATACATGGGGGAGGTCCCACGGCTGTCATTAATTCGTCTCTCTATGGGGTCATAAAAAACGCCCAAAATCATCCCGAAATAGGCGCAGTATACGGGGCACTGGGCGGCACGGGAGGGGTTTTGTCAGGAGATTTTTACAATTTCACCCAAATGCAGCCCAAAATGCTGGAATTGCTGAAACAAACGCCGGCCTCCATCATCGGAACCTCCCGGAAATCTTTGGAGCCTGGTGATTATGCGGCGATGATTAAGGTTTTCAAGCAGCACAAGATAAGATATGTTCTTTTGAATGGCGGAAACGGTTCGATGGATACCTGCGGCAAATTGTATCAAGCTGCCTTAAAAGAAGGGATTTCGGTCATCGGTATTCCTAAGACTGTCGATAACGATTTGTCAATTACGGATCATTGTCCCGGCTTTGGCAGTGCGGCACGGTATATCGCCCAGACTGTAGCAGAGATTTCCGAGGATGTTCACTCACTGCCAATTCATGTCTGCATTATTGAGTCCATGGGAAGAAATGCCGGCTGGATAACCGCGGCAGCGGCTTTGGCGAAATCTGAAACTGCCTATGGTCCTGACCTGATCTGCCTGCCGGAAGTGGCTTTCAACGAAGATAAGTTTCTCTCGGAAGTCGAGTCCTTGTACAAACGCAGCGGTTACGCTGTAATCGTTGCCAGTGAAGGGCTGAAAAATGAAGAAGGCTCCACGATAGTAGATCCTATTTTCCAGGTCGGGCGTTCCACTTATTTCGGTAATGTGGGAGAACATTTGGCTGAGCTTGTCGTCAAAAGACTCGGTATCAAGGCTCGCAGTGAAAAGCCCGGACTTGCCGGGCGGTCATCAATACTGCATCAATCGATGGTTGACCGCTGCGAAGCCATAATGGCCGGAGCTGCGGCCTGCAGAGCGGCGGTTGAGGGTAAGACGGGTATTATGATCGGGTTCGAGCGTTTGAGCACCAAGCCCTACCAAATAAAAACAGTCGAGATTCCTATCGAAGATGTCATGCTCCAGGAGAGAAAAATGCCCCAAGAGTTCTTTGCTGCTGACGGTAATGGCGTAACACAAGAGTATATGGATTGGTGCCGGCCGCTGATTGGGGGCCCGCTCTTGCAATTTGCCAGACTGAACAGCTAATGCCATCGGACGGGCAGACAAAATAAGTCATGCAATACGAGCAATATAATACGAGAGAAGTGGAGAGAACGATGAAACAATTGTTTGTCAACCTTAAACGTTTTGAGGTGTCTCGTTCCCAAGGCGGGCTTTGTCCCTATGAAAATCCCAAGCACTGGATCGAAGAGATCATTGGGGAGACTGTAGCTTTCGGACTCGGCTCTTCGGACGAACTGCAAATTGTCTATTTGGTTCCGGAAGCCTTGATCATCCCGGCGCAGGAAAAGCTTGCAGAGTACGATGAATCCTTGAGAAAGGGCATTCAGATAGGTTGCCAAAGCGTTTTTCGCCAGAATATAGTCCAAGGTGGAAATTTCGGAGCCTTTACCTCCAACTTTCCGGCGGCCAGCGCCTACCAGTTGGGGTGCAGATGGTCAATGATAGCCCACTCTGAAGAAAGGCGCGATAAGCAGGAAATTATGGCGGCCTTTGAGCCGGACCTGGCTAAAAACGAGAACCTTAAAAAACGTGCAGCCTCTGCCGTAGACAGTTTAGTCAACTTGGAGGCTTTGGCAGCTCTTGAACAAGGTCTGAATATCTTGCTCTGCGTAGGTGAAACTGCCGAAGAACGCGGCAGCGGTACCCCGGAAGAACAGCAACAGTGCACAGCGGAAACTCTCGCCGGTCAACTAAAGCGGGGACTATATCAAGTGCAGGGTTATCTTCCCAAACAGCAAATCGTGATAGGATATGAGCCGATCTGGGCCATCGGCCCCGGAAAAACCCCGCCCGGTGCTGAGTATATTTCCTTTGTCTCCAGCTTTATTAAGGCTGAAGTGAAGAAACTGTTGGGTATTAATATCCCTGTTGTTTATGGCGGCGGCTTAAATGAAAACAACGCGTCCATGATAGCCGGAGTATCCACCATAGATGGTGGTTTGGTGGCTCTTACTCGTTTCACGGGCCAGATTGGTTTCTATGCTGAAGACTTTAAAAATATTATTGGCAAATATCTTGAGAGCGACGGGAACAAGTAATAAGATTGGTTTTCCCTTAATTATAGGCCGGTGCAAAGCGGCGGAAAGGAACGATACGCTATGAAACTGGAATTTGAGTACGGACAGGGAATGATGTCTGCCAATCTGCCCGATAATACCGATATTTTTATACCCGGTGAAACGGTAAAGGACCCAGCCTATTTAAAGGATGTTTACGCAGCAACCAAAGAATCCCTGCTGAATCCACTGGGAATGGAGCCCATTTTTAAACTTGCGCAGAAGGGATCAAAGGTTGTCATCGTTTTCCCCGACAGGGTGAAGGGCGGTACACAACCCACGTCTCACCGCAAGGTTTCCATTAAATTGATCTTGGAGCAGTTGTATGAAGCAGGCGTCCAAAAAGAGGACATCCATCTGATTTGCTCTAATGGGCTGCACCGTAAAAATACGGAAAGCGAAATTAAGACTCTTCTGGGGGAAGAGATCTTTAATAGTTTTTGGTACACCCATCAGATTACCAATCATGACAGCGAAGACCCCGAAAACATGGTTAATCTCGGGACAACGAAGCGCGGCGATCCGGTGCTGATGAATAAAAGGGTCTTCGAAGCTGATTTACCAATCTTAATCGGACACGTCCAGGGAAATCCTTACGGCGGATACTCAGGCGGATATAAACACTGTGCCACAGGTATTACGCACTGGCGCTCTATCTCCTCTCATCACGTGCCGGAGGTCATGCACAGAAAAGATTTCACGCCGGTCAGTACCCATTCTTTGATGCGCTCTAAATTTGATGAAATAGGGATGCACATGGAGAAATGTATGGGTAAAAAGTTTTTCTGCTGTGACGCCGTGCTGGACACTTATTCTCGTCAGATTGCGGTTTACAGCGGCTATGCCCAGGAACTGGAGCCCATCTCCTGGGAGATCGCCGACAAGCGAACCTATGTTCCTTGGGCCGAAAAAAAGTATGACGTGGTTGTTTTTGGCATGCCCCAGTCGTTCCACTATGGAAATGGGATGGGTACGAACCCTATTTTTATGATGCAGGCAATTTCGGCCCAGATCATCAGGCACAAACGGATTTTCAGTGATCATTGCGTGATCATCTGTTCTTCCATCTGTAACGGTTATTTTCATGATGAAGAATTCCCAGGTTATCGCGAAGTATATGACCTGTTCCAGCAGAACTATAACAATCTCCTGCCCGACCTTGCCAAATATGGCGAGTATTTTGCAACCAATGAAGAATATATCAGGAAATATCGCTATTCCTACGGGTTTCACCCCTTTCACGCCTTCTCCATGATCAGCTGCGGTCATATAGCCGAGATGAATACTTCGGCGATCTACATCGTTGGTGCTCAGGAACCCGGCTATGCCCGAGGTATGGGCATGAAAACAAGAGCTACCTTTGAGGAAGCCCTTGAAGATGCTAAAAAGAAATATGTCGGACCTAACCCCAATATTTTGGCTCTGCCGAAAACCTTTGCCATGGGGGCTGTCCATCTCATGATGAAAGGTGAAACCTACAATCAAGTCAATGAAGGCCATCACCACGGTTGATAGGATTATCAGCAGTATCGATAGATTAAGCTTATGGGTGTCAAGCATAGAAAATTAATCGTTGCTTTGTTTCCAGAGATACATGGCAGAAAACTGAGGAGAGTAAATGAGTTATTTATGGGTTGGGCTTATTGCCTTGCTGGGCAGCATGCTGCAAACAGCTACAGGTTTTGGCTTTGCAATTGTCACCATGGCTCTATGGCCCTTTATTATCCCGTTTAAAGAAGCGGCTGCTGTTGAAGTTTTTTCCGCATTTGTTATGGTGATTTACATCTCTATCAAATTGCGCAAACATATTAACTTCAAGCTGCTGCTTTATCCCACGATTTCCTCCTTAATCACAGGAATTTTGGGTGTTTTTGTTCTCGTGTCAAGTAAAGATGCTATTTTAAGCAGAGTGCTTGGGGCGGCCTTGTTTCTAATGTCGATTTACTTTTTCTTTTTTAGCGAAAAAATTAGAATTAAGCCTACTCCTCTAAAGGGCTTGTTGGCCGGAGCCATTAGTGGAGTACTTAACGGACTGTTTAATATTGGCGGTCCGCCAATGGTTGTCTATTTTTTGTCGTCCACCGATGACAAACTTGAATATAATGCCACGATTCAGTTCTACTTTACTTTGAGTGCCATCAGTGTCCTGGGTATGCACTTGGCCATGGGTAACGTCAGCCTGGATATTGCGAAATTCAGCCTCGCTTCGGCAGGCGGCTTGGTGCTGGGTGTATTGGGCGGTATGTATCTATTTAAGAAATTTTCTATTCATACGATTAAAAAGGCAGTCTATCAGGCTATGGCAGTGTTTGGTTTAATGTTGTTGATCGTTGGCAACGGCAGATAGGGTAGGTAGACGAGATTTTCAACTGGAAAAATTCCGTAAAATGTGGAGGCCAAATGTAATGAAGAAAATTGAACTATCCTTTGCCAATCAGTTATTTGACTTAAACGAGATAGTGGATTTTACCCATAAACACAAATCTTACTTAGATGAAGTCCTCAGCAAAGAAGAAATCTACCAAGACAGCCTTGGCTGGCTGGATATTGATGAATGGGCAAATGAAGATGCTCTCAAAAGAATTCAGGATAAGGCGAAGGAAGTTCAAAGCGTTGCCGATGTCTTTGTACTAATTGGTGTCGGAGGTTCAAATCAGGCAGCCAGGGCGGTGATTTCAGCGTTGCAGCAGGAGAATGCACCGGAAATACTCTATGCGGGCAATAACCTTTCCGCGGATTATATGGATAAGCTGCTGAAATCCTTAGACGGCAAATCGGTTTATATTAATGCCATAGCCAAGAATTTTGAGACTTTGGAGCCGGGCCTCAGTTTCAGATTGCTGCGTCAATATCTCGAGAAACGCTATGGCAGCGAAGCCGCCGGCAGGATCGCGGTAACAGGGACAAAAGGCAGCTCTTTGTATCAATTGGCTCTTGATAACGGGTATGCGTTCTTTACCTTCCCCGAAAATATAGGAGGCAGATATTCCGCGCTCTGTGATGTGGGGCTCTTTCCCATGGCTGTTGCCGGCATTGACATCAGCAAATTGGTACAAGGAGCAAAAGAAATGAGAGTGCGCCTCTTGGCCGAGCCCGCTGAAGAAAACATCGCCTTTCACTATGCAGCCTATCGCAATTTATTGCAGCTTAAGGATTATCGTCTGGAGATGCTGTCCTTTTTTGAACCGAGGTTTCAGTACTTCAGCAAATGGTGGACACAACTTTTTGCTGAGAGCGAAGGTAAAGACGGCAAAGGAGTCTATCCTGTAGTTGGAAACTTTTCTGAAGATCTGCATTCCATCGGCCAGTTTGTCCAGGAAGGCAGAAGAATGATTTTTGAAACCTTCCTGGATGTTTCCGAGAAAGACAGCAGTCTACTTATAGAGAGGGATGACAAAAAGGATTACTTTGATTATTTGGAGGGCAAAGACCTCTGGACTATCAATAAAATTGCCTTTCAGGCGACCTTTGATGCTCACCATAAGGGTGGCATTCCCTGCTCGAAATTGACGATACCGACGTTGGATGAATACTACTTTGGGCAGTTGTTTTATTTGTTTATGTTTGCCTGCTATTTATCCGGCAAACTGCTTGAAGTCAATCCCTTTGACCAAGGCGGGGTAGAGGATTATAAGAAAAATATGTTTCAGGCCCTTGGCAAATGATCGGAGCTGAAGAGCCGGAAGGATGGAAAGAGCTGCAGACAGGCAGGTAAAAGAGTACAAGTTAAAAAAGACACAGGGTAATGAACGGAGATATCTAGCATGAAGTCCTATAGTTCAGGCATTCTAAAGCTCGAACCTACGAGAGTGTGGCGGGCCTATAAAGGGGGAAGACTGCTGGAGGAATGGCACAGCACCCCGAATCCTCAGGACGGCAATTTCCCCGAGGAATGGGTTGCCTCGGCCATTACGGCCAGGAATCCCGGCAGAGAGGGTATTCCTGAAGAAGGGCTGAGCAGGGTCAGTATACCCGGCGGAGGCCCGCTCCTTAAAGACCTGTTAGAGCAAGATCCCATATCGTTCCTGGGCAGAGAGCATTTCGAAAAATACGGCAGCAGCATGGCTGTACTTGTTAAACTGATTGATTCTCTCAGTCGTCTGATCATCCAGGTTCATCCGGATAAAGAATTTGCCAAAAGCGTCTTTTCCTCAGACTATGGAAAAACTGAAGCCTGGTATATTATAGGCGGTCGGCAAATAGACGGGCAGGACCCCTATGTTTTAATTGGCTTTAAACCTGGGATGACCAAAAAAACATGGAGAACGCTTTTTGAGAAACAGGACATCAAGGGCATGCTTAACTCGCTGAATAAACTGTCGGTTAAACCGGGCGACGTTTATCTCATCGAAGGGGGTGTTCCTCATGCCATCGGGGCCGGCTGTTTTCTTATCGAGATACAGGAACCCACCGATTACACACTAAGGGTTGAGAGAAGAACTCAGCAAGGTATAGTATTCCCGGATGAGCATTGTCATCAAGGCAGCGGGTTTGAGAGGATGTTCGACTGTTTTCATTACGATTGTTACACTAAGGCTGAAGTGATTAAACGCTGGCGTTTAAGCCCTAAGCTGCTTAGCCAGGACCGGAGTGCGGAACATTGGGCTTTGATCGATGGTGAAGCCACGGAGCTCTTCGCGATGCAGAAAGTTACGGTTAGGCAAGGATTTACTCAAAGGCTGGACGACAGATATTGTATTGCTGTCATAGCTGAGGGCAAGGGAAGTATAGGCAGCGGTGACGATAAACTTGACGTTGGCAGGGGCGACTTGCTCTTTATCCCTGCCTGTCTGGATACGATACACTTCGAGGCAAGCGGAGAGCCTTTGGAGGCAGTTTTATGTTTCCCTCCAAAATGATTTTGGGAGAGTTTATTTTTACAAAGAAACGGGCTTAGAGAAAAACTATATGGTTTTCCCAGAGACTTCAAAGGGCAAATTTCAGTGGTTAACAGTAAATAATAGTAAAGAAGGAATGATTAATGAAGTACTTGACTCTAAAAGGCAAGGGTCTTGATTTAAAGGTTTCCAAATTGGCCATGGGAACCGACAAGCTCATGTTAACTCTGACAGATGCCGAATTTTTTTACCTTTTGGATACCTATACGGATGCCGGTGGAAACTTTATCGATACGGCAAGGGTTTATAGCGGAGGTAAAAGTGAAGAAGCGATAGGCAGATGGTTGCAGAAGACAGGAAAACGCAGCGACATAGTGCTTTCTTCTAAAGGCTGTCATCCCCCCCGGGAGAATATGTCCCAAAGCAGACTGTCGAAGAAAGACATGGAGTATGACCTGAATCTTAGCCTTGAAACATTAAAAACCGACTGTATCGATATCTACTGGCTGCACAGAGATGATTTATCACTCTCCATTGCTGAAATCATGGAGAACATCAATTCCTTTATCCAAGAGGGGAAAATCAGAATGGTCGGCTGCTCCAACTGGCGCTCCGACAGGATTGAGCAGGCAAATCAATACGCAGCGCAAAAGGGTCTAAGTGGCTTCTCCTCAAGTCAAATTCAGTGGAGCATGGCACATACCAGCGAAGATATCTATCAGGATTATGGCATAGTCATTATGGATGAAGGGGAATATGAGTACTACCTCCGTAAAAACCTGCCGGTATTTGCCTATGCCTCGCAAGCACAGGGCTTTTTCTCCAAAGTTGCCCAAGGCGGTCTCGAAGCGTTGAGTGAAAAAACCCGGAAACGATTCAGCAGTGAAGACAATCTCCAAAGACTTGAAGTCTTAAAAGACTTTGCAGCAAGCCATGGAATCTCTTTAGCTGCAGCATCTTTAGTTTACATCACTTGCAACCGGCTCACTGCAGTACCAATCATCGGATCGAGAACACCCCAGCAGCTTCAGGAAAGCCTCGAAGCTGCAAATGTAATCATTACTGAAGAGGAAGCGGATAAACTATATTACATCGAGAAATAGTTAAAATTTGATTTAATATGACGCGAGCTATGTGTCAGGCCAGTGCATTGTGGTCAGCGGCGGAACGAGATAAAGAATAAGATGGGATGAACACCAAACCGTAAGTTAGACCAAACCAGCGTAGCCGATCTCCATGGAGATCGGTTACGCTGGTTTGTTTTTTTAAACTAAAACAACCTACCAACTGTTAATACTAACACGTTGGTGGGTTGTTTTTAGGTTTTTCCGGATTAAAATACCAGACCCAGTGAAATTAGAATAAGAATGGCAATAGCTACGATACCGATACCAGCTAAAAAACAACTTCTTGTTAAGAGTCTAACATTTAGAGTTAACACTAAGTCAAGCACTTTTCATCGTTACCCTAAAATT
>Ga0366786_1099_pt1 | contig 13015 bp, 9 predicted proteins | sample TotcelHN113001M9_FD_207046 | JGI IMG/M metagenome (GOLD analysis project Ga0366786, IMG submission 207046) | Enriched cells from coal bed in the Powder River Basin, Montana, United States - Total cells N11 rep2 HSBNCT.N11.300.1.M9 ... | reverse complement strand
AACACCACTTTCCGATTAAGGTTATTTACTGAATATAGACTGGTAGACTTCCGAGTTCAGACAATTTGGAGGAAGTTCTCCCCTCGCGGCGGCTAATATATTAGACACTGCGATGATGCCCATTTTTGTACGGGTATCAAAGGTGGCGCTGGCAATATGTGGACAAAGGACTGTATTGTCCAGTTCTTTGAGCCCTTCGGCCAGTGCGGGCTCCCATTCATAGACATCAAGGCCGGCCCCCCAGATTTCCCCTGCTTGCAAGGCCTTGACCAGCGCCAATTCGTCCACGACGGGCCCTCGTGAGGTATTGATTAAGATCGCTGATTTCTTCATAAGCTTAAACTCATTTTCACCGATTAAATGGAAAGTTTCTGGCAGGAGGGGGGTGTGAATTGAGACAAAATCGGATGCTTGGAGAAGCTCTTTCAGACTGACGAATTCCCCGCCGGTAGCTTGCTCGAATTGCGGGTTTGCCGCTGTGCTTGTGTATAGCACCTTCATATCAAAGGCTTTAGCCCTTTTAGCAAAGGACAAGCCTATTCTGCCTGCCCCGATTACGCCAACAGTTTTGTTCATAACGTCCTGTCCCAGAAAAAGCATGGGACCCCAACCTTTAAATTTGTCCATTCTGGTATACTTATCTGATTCTGCGACTCTCCGAGCTGTAGAAAATAATAAAGCCCAAGCCATTTCAGCTGTAGTGTCTGTGAGTACACCGGGTGTGTTGGAAAGCATAATTCCTCGTTCTGTGGCAGCGGGGATATCGAGGTTGTTGTATCCGACTGCGTAGTTAGCAAAGATTTTGACGCCTTTAGCCGCCTCCATTACCTCTGCATCAATAGAATCTGTAAGTAAACTTAACACGGCATCCCTGCCTTGAACTTTGTCTATTAACTGCACTTTGCTAAGAACTTGCCCTGAACGGTTAACCTCTATGTCGCAATACTCTTCAAGCATATCAAGAGCGGGTTTAGGAATTTCATTCGTAACATAAACATTCCACCTTTTCATTGTAACCTCCAGAAATGTAGTTTTAATCCATCATATATGAGTATTAATCCCAATTACAAGCCGGATTATTTGCTTTTGCTTATTATTAATATTTATCTGGGCTACATTTACGATCAAGCATCAAAACTGTAGCGATTAGCTTTAGATAATTGAGGAAAACTGAAGGATTAATAGTAAAAGGGTCTGATTTTAGCCTGGAGATAATTTGTTAGATCGAAATTTTAAGTTAGAAAAGTGATATAATTGACTAACCAGGAATGTTTGAGGAGAGGGAGTAAGCCGCCGCTATTGGAGAGCTTCGGAAAAACTCTGGTATCCAGTTCGATCCTAAGATGGTGAGAGTATTTATTGCAGTGGTTTCGGAGGGAGTGGTTCTGAATCTTAAGCAGCGAACTATGTAAGGAGACTAAAATGGAGAGAATTGCAATAATATCAGACATACATGGCAATCTGCCGGCCTTAGAAGCTGTGTTAGAAGATATTGAAAGCAGAGATATTCAGAGAATAGTTTGTCTCGGAGACTTAGCGGGAAAAGGTCCCAGTCCGGCTGAAGTCATTGATAAAGTTCGTGATTATTGTGAAGTGGTCATTAAAGGTAATTGGGATTATTATTTGACAGAGCAACAAAGCGATCCGGTGTTAATGTGGCATCAGAAAAGACTAGGGGCTGAGAGACTAAGATATATGAAGGGACTTCCCATCTATCAGGAGTTTTATATTAGTGGAAAGTTATTAAGACTATGTCATGCCTCTCCCAATGATCTTTTCCACAGAGTCTATCTTTCCACTGAACAAAGTAAGCGACTGAAATTGTTTGAAGCAACGCCAACTCTTAAGCTTGAAGCTGACGTAGTAGGGTATGGTGACATTCATGGTGCTCACATTGATACTTTTGCAGGTAAGACAGTCTTCAATGCAGGAAGTGTCGGTAACCCCCTTGACATAACCCAAGCATCCTATGCAATCATCGAAGGAAAAGTGGGGAATAAAAATCAATGCCCCCTGGCAATCACCCTTGTCAGAGTACCCTATGACATTGAATTAGCCATTCATCAAGCGAATGTAACCGATATGCCGGAAAAACAAGAATATCGTAACGAACTGCGGACTGCGATCTATAGGGGACGTAAACCTCAACATACATGAGTTTACCTTTGAGTGGGAATCGAGGTGCTGTCTGTAACAACAAGGCTGGAAGCGAAACGCTGCCAGCCTTGTTGTTCAGGATAAGACTTATTTCGATATTCCTACGAGTAGGGTTCCTCGTTTTCCCATTGCCAAATCCATTTCAGTTTTGCTCAGAGAGCGGCCTGTTTTAACCAAGGCAGTCAGTACTCCACATTGAGAAGTATCTCCAACAAGAACAAATCCCTTCAGTATAGTTCCCTGCCAAAGCAATTTGCTATAAATCGGAACTCCGCCAACCATTTTTAAGGTTTCAGCTTGGCTCCAATTTTCTTGACCCGTTGAGTCCGGGAGTTTCGTGATTCCGACTGACATTGCCGAGAGACCAAAAAAGTCTACCGAGTTTAAACTTAAGGAGCCCTGGTAGATTTCTCCACCTCCGCACATATTTGCTCCGGCAATTCTGCCCTGGACTGTAGCATTTGGCCAGGTGGCATTCACAGTGAACTTCTGGAGAACTACGTCCCAGGTCTCAACAATATCCCCTGCGGCGTAAATATTAGGAAGATTAGTGGCTAAAGAAGAATCGACTTGCAGACCTCGACCAATCTTAAAGCCGGCCTGGCTTAATCCCCCGATATTGGGGCTAACTCCTTTACCGACGACCACCAGATCAGCAGGGAGCTCTGTCTGAGGCCCGATTGACACACCTTGAACATGATTTTCTCCGACGATTGCTTCAGCTTCGGTTTTTAAAAAAAAGTTCAGTCCGTTATTTTCTAAATGTCTTTGCAGCAAACCGGCTGCGGTATGGTCAAGCATTTGGGAGAGGATTTGTCCGGAAGCAATCAAAACCCTAACCGACAGCCCGCGCTTTTTTAAGGCGTAGGCGCTCTTCAGACTGACTAGCCCTCCTCCGATCACAACGGCCTTCTGCGCTCCTTGCTCCAAGACCCTATTGATGGCTAAGGCATCTTTCATGGTGCGCAAAGTAAAAACCTCCGGCAGATTTCCACCTCTGATCAAAAGTTTGTTTGCTGAAGCGCCCATCGCTAATAATAGCTTACTATATTCCCACTCCCGTCCATCAGTACTTTGAACCCGTTGCCGAGCGGGATCTATGCCGCTAACTTCAACTCCATAGACGATGGTTATATTGAGTGTTTCAGCAAAATTGAAATCTCTTAAGTAAAGGCGGGAAGCAGGGATATCCCCCGCTAAGAAATAGGTAGTCAGGCAGCGAGAGTAGCTCCGTTCTTCTTCTGCGGTGAGGACGATAATTTCTGACTGAGTATCATGTCGCCGGATTTCTTCAACCGCAAACAACCCTGCAGCACTATTGCCAACTACGATATAGCTCATAAATTTTACCTTCCCTTAGTTTGGAAGTCCGAGCAGTTTGCGTTTGGCTCGGATATCCTCAATAAGTCCCTGGGCTGCTTTGAAGGGATCCGTTTCGACATAGAATTTTCCGCCGATCACCTTACTCAATCCGTCAGTCAGTAATTCAGCCACCGCTTTACTGCCCAGGACAGGCGGAACGACGCCAAGATGAGTAGTGAGCCCCATGGTCACTGCCCAGGTCCCGATACTGAGGGCTTTTTCGTGCTGAAGTTCTGGAGCACTCGCTGCTACCGGCAATAACGCGGAATCCACATTTAGATAGCTTGCAATGGCTGTGACCAAATCGCCAATCCTTGAATTATCGACACAACTGCCCATATGCAGGACAGGGGGAAGCGGAGCTGCCAGACCAGCCGCCTGACCAATCGCAGTCAGCACTGCTTTCAAACCTTCTCCTGCATAGGCTTCAGTTCCTTCTGAATTCATCAGACCGGCTTTAGCTAAGGCATGAGCGGAACAACCGGTTGCAACCACCAACACGTTATTTTTGAGGAGCTCTTTGACTAATTCCACATGCATCAGATCCTGGGTTACTTTGACATTGTTGCAGCCCACCGTTGCAACAACCCCCAAAATATTACCGTTGACTATATTATCGATGAGAGGTTTCAAGGGTTGGACTGGGTCTACCGTGGCGAGGGCACCGACGATGGCTTCCACACTAAAACCTGCCATAATCTTACGTTTATAATTAGGAATTTTAACCTTATGGGGGTTTCTACGCCCAAAGGCGGTAATCGACCTTCTGACAATTTCTTGAGCTACGGTATCGGCGGTTTCTAAGGTGAACGGCAGGTGGGTGGCTCCCGGAAGTTTGACAATTGGCATCGTTGTGATGATCTCTGTATGATAACAAGAGGCGACTTGAGCTAAGGAAGGCATAATGCATTGTACGTCGACAACCATGGCATCAACGGCTCCGGTGACGATGGCCAGTTCTTGAGCTAAGAAGTTAGTAACCAGAGGTATCCCTTTGCGCATGAGTACTTCATTTCCTGTACAACAGATTCCAGAGACTGCAATCCCTTTTGCTCCGGCAAGCTGAGCTTCTGCTTGGAGTTGGCCTGCCCAATAGACTATCTTTTCAGAGAGCAAGGGCACGTGACCGTGGACGATGAGATTGACCGAGTCTTCCCGGAGTACTCCTAAATTAGCTTCTGTCACTACGGGTGTAGGGGTACCAAAAAGTATATCTTGCATGTCAGTGGCCAATTTGAGACCGGAATAACCATCGACTAAGCCTTGTTTAGCCGTGGCCAGCACCAGATTGACCGGGTCGGCATCCATTCCCATGGTTGTCTGATGCATTGCTTCGCGGATTTCTCGATCCGGATTACGAGGTAGAATGCCAAGGCTCTCCCAAACAGCAATTCGTTCTTGGGGCGCATTCACCATTAACCAGTGGGCAGGTTTTTTACTGTGGTTAGCCAAATCGGCGTAAGCAACCTCGACAACCTCCAGGGCGAGTTCCTCTTTGCTTTTGCCGGAGGTCTCCAAACCTAAGCCTTTGGCCACCTGGTGCAATTTCTTTTCGTCAGTGATGTTATAGTTGATTTCTCCTTTAGCAGTTAACTCCAGCGCTTCAACTGCTTCATAGGCGTGGTCTACATGGGCAGCTGCTCCACCGGCCACTTGCCTCAATAAATTACGCGCCACAATCGTATCGGCATTAGCACCACAAATTCCTGTTTTCGGGCCATTGCCAAAAGGATCTATTCGGCAGGGACCTTGGACGCAGTGTCGGCAACAGATTCCCAGACTGCCAAAACCACATTGAGGTTGTTGGGCTTCATAGCGATCCCATACCGTTTCTATTCCGTCTAAAGCTGCTTTAGGTAACAATTCTAAGACAGCAGGATCAATTGATTTTGGAGATTTCATATTAATTGACTCCCTTCATTTGATCTAAAAGGGTTTGGCGCCCGCTATGGCTAAATTCACGGACCTCAACGAATTCTAAGGCCTTGGTTGGACAGGCCGCCACGCAGGCCGGAGTATAATCTAAGTCCTGGCAGCGGTCACACTTGGCGACTCGGTGGGTAGCAGGAATTTCGGCAATGACCCCAAAGGGGCAGACCATCACGCACATCATGCACCCCACACATTTTTGTTCGTCGGCTTGAATCAACCCTGTTTTCAAATCAAATTGCATGGCTCCACTTATGCAGGCATGAACACAAGGTGCGTCTAAACATTGCCGACATTGTAATGGAAAATTGAGCTCTCCGTTGGATTCGACAAAGATCCGTTTTTGAGGCTGCATAAGTTCTCCAATTGCCTCCAGTAAGCGTTTACTGGTTGAATGGGCTACCGCACATGCCAGTTCACAGCTCTTGCAGCCCAGGCAAAGTTCACTTCTAGCCAAAATCTGTCTCAACTTTATCCCTCCTTACCCTTTCTTGGAACGTTCTATTCTTAATTTATTGGAATATTCATATTAATTCAATCGGCTCGCCGACATAGGGTTAAAACTATCTAAAATTTATGGTAGAATTTACTGCTTATTAGAAAACTTGGCTAGCGCCCGAAGACACTGTCTTCGCACGGGTTAAACCTTCTTGCAGTATGCAACAAAAAGTTATACTTTCTGAGCAGTAGAACAAACGGTTTTCTCTATTTTTGGGCAATAAAAAAGCGCGGTTTTACCACGCCAAAAGATTATGTAGTGTTCTATAGTTCATAGTTTGTCAATGAGCATCTCCCAATTCAGCACAAACAGCTTGCCGCGTTTCACGTCCACAATTCCTTGCCGTTCCCAGCGTTTGAGGACTTCATTGACCGTTTGACGAGTTGTCCCGCTCAAAGCAGCTAGTTGTTCGTGGGTAAAGTCCAGAAAAAAAGGCTGATTGGCTTGTCGACTGGTGTTAGGGGTTCCTTCGCGGAGAATAACATGAGCTAAACGACCGGAAACTTCCCGGAAAGCTAAATCCAGGATGACATCGTTAGTTTCCTTTAAAATATGTCCCAATAAACGAATTAAGCGGATACTAAGCTCTGGGCATTCTTCAAGCATCAGTCGAAACTTGTCCATCCCCAGATAACAAACCACTGAATTTTCCAGAGCTGTGGCCAAAGCTAAAGAGTGAAAGCTATAGACCTCCCCGGCAGAAAGGCAGGCCACAGTAAATTCCTTGCCATCTTCGGATAGATATGAAATCTTTACTCGGCCTGAAGAGATAAAATAGATTGGTTCCAAGCAATCAGCTGGAAACTCGAGGATTTGACGTTTGGTAAAGCTTCGCTCACTAAAGTATCTAGCCCACCGGCTAAGCAATTCCTGGGAGAGACCATGAAACAACGGAAATTGTTCCAATATTGAGGACATCACACATCACCTTTCTTTTGAGATAAGTGATCACCACAAGGGGTCTCCTTCCTTATTTTGCTTGGCATCAGCCAAGTTTTCTATAAGAATATCATGATTTGAGGGACACGTCACATGAAATTTATTGTGGAGGTTGCTTACTATTAGTGACCAAGCCTTCGTCAAGGAGTTATAATAAGAGTGGCCAGCATGACCTGATGTCCATAAAATGGTATAATATCGTTTGAGATAGATAAGAGTGGTAACATTTGAAGTAATATATACACAATAGTGTCTGTTATGAAAGGGCTTAGGAGTATGGAGTTCATACCTGCAAAAACAATTTTATCGGGTTATAGTGAGGGAAATAATTGGTTTGGAAACAACTATACCATGAATATTTACAAAGGGTGCAGCCATGGTTGTATCTACTGTGACAGCCGAAGTGAGTGCTACCGGGTTGAAAATTTCGATAAGGTAAGAGCTAAGGAAAATGCCCTTACCTTAATCCAACGGGAACTCAGGTCAAAACGAAGAACGGGAGTCATAGGGACCGGTGCTATGAGCGATCCTTACAACCCCATGGAAAAGGAATATAAACTGACAAGAGGTGCTTTAGAGTTAATCAATACTTATCGATTTGGTGTCGCAATTGCTACTAAAAGTGATTTGGTGACACGGGATATTGATATGTTAAAAATGATTAGTCAGCATTCACCAGTCCTCATTAAACTTACGATCACCACTTGTGACGATGAACTATGCAAGAAAATTGAACCCAATGTGGCTTGCTCTTCACAACGCTATTCGGCAATCAAACAGTTATCTGAAAACGGAATTTTTGTTGGAATACTGCTTATGCCTGTCTTACCTTTTATTGAAGATAACGAACAGAATATCAGTGAAATTATTCGTCTGGCCCGAGAAAATGGGGCTCGTTTTATTTACCCTGCCATGGGTGTAACCCTCAGGCAAAATCAAAGAGCTTGGTATTTTCAAAAGCTGGATCAGAGTTTCCCAAATCTTAAAGAACAATATATTGAGAGATATGGTAGTTCCTATCAGTGTCCCTCGCCCAGAGCCAATGAACTCTGGCAGTTGTTCAAGTCTGAATGCAAAGGGTTTGGAATTCTTTATAAAATGGAGGACATTATCAGATCCTACAAACAAGGCTATGGGGATCAGCAGCTTACGTTGTTTTAGGTGTTACAATAAAAGCCGAGGGTACATAACGTTCACCAAAAACGCTACAAGGCCGATTCGTGACGGAGCCTTTATAGACGAACACGGAGGAAGATCCACCATCAAGATTAACAGCAGTGACTGCCTGATAATTATTAAAGACGTTCATCAGATCTCGTAAAGATGCTCCGAGGCTCCAAGTGGGTTGACGTCCGTCAATGACAACAAAAATCACTGTTCCATCCGCCCTTTGTCCAATCCCTGTGCGGGGAGCAATTCCCCAACCTCCATCTCCTATTATTAAGGGTTTGCCATCTTTAATAAGATTAGGACCAAAGGTTACAGCCTGAAGAATATGGTTAGTTTTCAATTGATCGGCTGTCATGCTCCCAATCATCATTTTTCCCTGGTCATCAAAGCCTACGATATTGACAGCTCGATTTCCCACGTTGTTGTGGACTAATATTCCGTCTTGAACAGTTAAACCGTCTGGGAAAGCGCCATTTCCTTTACCATCCGGGTCATAGAACCCTCCGGCGTTGATTCCGGCAACTGCCCCCAGATCCTTGACCACACTACTGACTTGTTCACCCGAAGCACCAAGTTTTCTAGTTACAACCAATTTAACTCGTTTTGGATCCTTGATCAGCATTACTTTGCCTTTAAAGCTTGAGCCCTGAATATCTTCAATCGTAATTTCCCGATTTGTGTCAATAATCTTCGAGTGAGCAATTGCTTGTTCGTTAGAGGTCTGTTGTGAGGAGTTAATGTCCATGATTCGATCTATCTCAGCTTGAGAAAGAAAGGCCTGCACAACCTGAGGATGCCGTGAAGTGTAGATCGAACCAACGGCGACAGCTTTAAGAGATTGGAAGGGTCCAAAAAATAGTATAAATGGAGCCAGAATTATGGAGAAAATGAGATTAAATCCCAAAAATAGTGAGAGCAGTTTTATTTTTTTAACAACCTGTTTTTTCATATAACCCTCTTCTGATTTGTTAAGTATTGCATTATCATAGCATTATATTTCTATTCTATAAAGTCTGAAGCAACAGCCCTGAAGAACATTCAACAAGATAAGAGCTGATTAGCTAGTTTTTCAGGTTTTAAGCAAGTATTTCTACTAAATCTGGATATTTCGTCAACAGGTCTTGGAGTCGAAGTGAATAATCAGCCTCTGCTTGACTATAGGCAGGATCAGCATAGAGTTCAGTGATCGCCTGTTCCAAAGGAGTCGCAGTCGGGTTTTCTATATAAATGTACCACTTTCCGTCCTGCTTAATCAGTGGCAGGACATCAAGAAAAGGAACAGGTTCGTCTATATCTTTAAATTCCAAGGAATAGGCAATCGTATAGAGCGCATAATCTGAGGAATTTACTGACTGACGAGTATAGAGTGGAAGATCTTTGTAACCACTAACGCATGAATTTAAAGCATCCGTCGTCATCTGAGTATAGTGTTCCTGTTGATAGAAAAGTGCTGACATCACTATTATACTCTTTTTTAAGAGTAGGTTCGTATAAAAGCAGTCTAAAACATGCTCCGGGGTATCTTGAAGAAAAGTGGGTCCTTCATTATGAAGGGCCTTAGAAGCATCTCCACCGGTAGAATAACTTAGGACTACGGATTGGTTTAAGGCAATGGATAAGGTAAGTAGGAGAACTATGACAAACAGGGCTAGTGGTTTTTTCACGCTTTAAAGCCTCCTCGGTTTGGAGATAAAACCATTAGGTGGACGAATCATTGTTGATTGTTAATCATTTTATGCCAACCTTTCAATGATGAGAAGGTTATGAACTCAATTTTGTTTAATGATGAACAATTTCCAGGAGGCATTTATTTTTTATGAATGTCAAAAATTTGATTTGCGCTCAAGTTGCAACAAAAAAAAGAATGGAACGGAAGAATATTGCAAGTTAGAATGCAAAGGGTACAAATAATGCCAGAGCAGGAATACATTGTAGGGTGTTGAATAGTGAAGGGCAGTGGCAAAAAGTATGAGCCGGATTATGAGAGGAGGTTGGGTCAAATTTACGCGGAGGAAAATGTGACTCTAATCGGACCGTGCGGCATTTATTGTGGTGAATGACGTCGTGATCCTTTATCTTATTCGGAGTATTAAATAGCAAAGAGGCTGTGACCCGCTAGAAAAGCTAGTCGGTTACAGCCTCCTTATTTATGCGAATATTAAGATGAATTTTACAGTGAGGGAGGAATATATTGGATTTTGCCGAATGATAGAATATAGGCATACGACGCGATCGCATGACAATCCGGAAAAGGAGTTAACCATGCCACTTAAGCAAAAGTTTCAATCCCCAGGAAAAATATGCTTGCTTTATATTTTGTTAGGCGGAATATGGCTTCTATTTTCATACCTGGTAGTCCCTTATTTGATATTGGATGATAGATTATCTTTACGTCTTTCAGAGTTGGAAGGCGGAGTCTGGGTATTGTTGTCAACCTTGTTTGTTTACCGTTTTCTGGATATGACTCGGCGCACTACTGAGCCCCCACGCCAGGAAATCATCGGGACGTCAGAAAAACAACGCCAGCAACTTGAAGCGATTAAACGTCAGGAAGGATTTTACCTGCGAATATATGATAGCGTTGCAGAAGGAGTGATTCTACAACACACCTCTGGAATGATTTACAATGCTAACTCCGCAGCCTGTAGGCTGCTCGGCACTTCGTTGTCTGAGATGCAGAAACGCGAATTTTTAACTGAGATAACTTCGTGGATGGATAATCAAGGAGAGTTTTTCAGCTGGAAAGCACATGCGTCAAACGTGTTAGCTGCAGCCCAGGCCGGAGAGAGGATAACCAACACCTTAAAACGTTTTGATCCTGTACAGCGCTGGCTAAATCTGAACAGTGTCCTTTTGCGTAATGATGGAGGACAATTGCGCTGGGTGGTCACTACGTTGAGTGATGTCAGCATGCAAAAATACAGTGAGCTTCAAGAGACTGTGCTCTATGGTATCACTCAGCGTATTCTTACTGAACAACCGTTAGGCGCTATCTTCCAATATCTTTGTGATGAATTGGTTCACTCTGTCGGTTATCCTGTAGCTGCAGTAGCCTTAAAAAAAGACGATGGCTCCGTCACTATCGTTGCCCAGGCCGGTGTTAGAGAAGAGTATGTGAGAACACTTAATATACGTTGGGACGGCAGTCCTGAGGGACAGGGCGCAGTCGGTAAAGCTATCCGCAGTGGAAAGCCACAAGTGCAAAACCTAAAGGATAATCCGGATTTTAAACTATGGTCGGCTTTTTATGAAGCCTTAAATCTGCAGTCGATAGCAACCTTTCCGCTCTTGGCCCATGGACAATGTCTAGGGGCAATTGCTCTGTATACCCACCTGCCGGATCATTTTAACTTAGCGCGCACGGAACGCTTGCAATCGTTGGCGGAACAAATTACGATGGCTCTCTTGGCCAATGAAGACCGGCGTCAGCTTCAAATTCAAAGCGCGGCCCTTTCAGCAGCTGCAGATGCAATTGTTATTACCAATCGAAAGGGTAAACTTCTCTGGGCTAACCCTGCCTTCACTCGTTTGACAGGATATGCTTTTGAAGAGGTTTACGACCAAACTATGAATTTCCTGCAATCTGGGCATCAAGACAGGATTTTTTATAAAACTATGTGGGATACGGTTCTGGCAGGGAAAACCTGGCGAGGCGAACTCATCAACCGTCACGCAAAGGGCACCCTTTACCGTGAGGAAATGACCCTCACTCCTGTACAGGCAGATGGGGCAGAAATCACTCATTTCATAGCTATCAAACAGGATGTCAGTGAACGTTTCGCGACTCAGAAAGCGTTGCGGGACAGTGAAGAGCGTTACCAGGAAATGTTTGAAAACATGAGCAATGCAGTCGCCGTCTTTGAGTTCTTGGAAGACGAAAAAGCCTTTCACTGTAAGGCCTTCAATAGGGCTGCTGAACAGATGGAAAACTTGCCGCGAAGTCAAGTCTTAGGCCAACCACTGAATCAATTCTTCTCAAACCAAGAATCTTTAAGTATTCTAAAGATTTTTCTCCATGTCTTCAGGACAGGACAAGCCTCTCATTTCCCTGCCACATACTACCATAACACTCTCGTCAAAGGCTGGCGGGAAGGCTTTATTTACAAGCTGTCGACTAGAGAAGTAGTAGCAATTTATGAAGACGTGACGAGACGTAAACAAGATGAAGAAACTCTTTGGTTGGAAAAAGAGCGTGCCCAGATCACGTTGGCTTCCATTGGTGATGCAGTGATCACAACTGACGTAGATGCCAATATTACCTATCTCAATCCCGTCGCCGAAAAGCTGACTGGGTGGATGAATAGGCAAGCTAAAGGTCTTCCACTTTTGAGTGTCTTTAATATTCTCAATGAAAATACCGGGCAAGCGGTCGTAAATCCTGTCACTCAGTGCCTTAGGGAAAAGCGCATTGTCACGCTGGCCAATCATACGGCTCTTACCCATCGGGATGGGCATACCATTTCTATTGAGGATTCAGCAGCGCCGATTTGCGACCGTGTTGGAAATGTGATTGGGGCTGTGCTTGTTTTTCACGATGTTAGCGACAAGCGCGCTCTAGTACAGCAACTTTCGCACCAAGCTCATCATGATGCGCTGACCGGCTTGCCAAATCGCATCTTATTTAAAGATCGTGCTCACCAAGCTATTGCACAGGCGAATCGTCATCAGACTCACGTTGCTGTGCTCTTTCTCGATTTAGATCGCTTCAAACTCATTAACGATACTCTCGGACATACCGTCGGAGATCAGCTTTTGCGGGCCACTGGTGAACGTCTCAGTACCTGTTTGCGAGAGGGGGATACTGTATCTAGACAAGGAGGAGATGAATTTCTTATCCTCTTACCTGAAATGCGTTCGGAAGACCAAGTGGCTCAAGTAGCTCAAAAGTTGATGAATCTCTTTACGACACCCTTTCAACTTCATGATCAGGAGATTTATATCACGGCAAGTTTAGGGATC
>Ga0366786_1090_pt1 | contig 13799 bp, 14 predicted proteins | sample TotcelHN113001M9_FD_207046 | JGI IMG/M metagenome (GOLD analysis project Ga0366786, IMG submission 207046) | Enriched cells from coal bed in the Powder River Basin, Montana, United States - Total cells N11 rep2 HSBNCT.N11.300.1.M9 ... | reverse complement strand
CCGGAAGCCCATACCGATTTTTTATTGGCGGTGATCGGTGAAGAACTGGGTTTTGCTGGTGTCTTGGTGGTAGTAGTGATGTTTTACTGGATCATCAAGCGTGCTTTTGAGATTGGCCGCCAAGCGATTGCGCTGGATCTGACATTTGCTGGCCTGGTCGCAAAAGGCGTTGGGATCTGGATCGGCGTGCAGACGTTCATTAATATGGGTGTCAACCTCGGCTTGCTGCCGACCAAAGGCTTGACACTGCCGTTGATGAGCTATGGCGGCTCGGGTGTCTTGATCAATTGCGTCGGTCTGGCAATTCTGCTGCGTATCGATTACGAAAACAGAATTTTGATGCGCGGAGGCCGCGTATGATGCGCCCGAAGCGATTGCTGATCATGGCGGCAGGCACCGGCGGTCATATTTTTCCCGGCTTGGCTATCGCGCAGACCATGCGCGCGCGCGGTTGGCAGGTATCGTGGCTCGGCACCACGCACGGCATGGAGCACGATATCGTGCCCAGGCAGGGCATCGAGATGGATAGCATCGCTTTCGCAGGATTGCGCGGCAAAGGTTGGATGCATAGCGTGCGCGGCGCTCTCAGATTGCTCGCAAGTTTTGCATCCTGCTATCGCATCCTCGGTCGTCGCAAGCCGGATGTGGTACTCGGAATGGGCGGGTATGTGACGGTGCCGGGTGGCGTGATGGCGGCGATACGCCGGATGCCATTGGCATTGGTGAACGCAGACGCCGCCTTGCTGCTTTCGAACAAGGCACTGATGCCGCCCAAAAATAAAATCCCCATCGCAATGCAAACGATGACGCCAAACGCGCCCAAATCGGGCTCCAGCAGCAATAGCAAACCAACAATCGCCACCGCTCCAGCCATCGGCAAAAATCCTTTTGTCAACTTATGCATGAATTGCTGCTTACGCACCGTGTAATCCGCTGCATACAGCACAACGAACAGTTTCATCAATTCGGAAGGTTGCAAATTAAAAACTTTGAATGATAGCCAGCGCTTTGCACCATTTACGCCTTTGCCCACACCCGGCACCAGAACCAGTAACAGCAGTATCAAAGTGATTACGAACAAATACGGCGCCCAGCGCTGCCAGGTGCTGATTGGCACCCGAAACACAATCAAAGCGCCACATAAGGAAGCGGTAACGAAAATTGCCTGCCTGATCAGAAAATGGTTATTCTTGTAGCTTGCATACTTCGGTGAGTCAGGCAAGGAAATCGAAGCGGAATACACCATCACCATCCCAAACAGCATCAGCAAGACCACCACCCAGATCAATGGCTGATCGTATTCCATCATTTTGGAGCGCTGCGGCAAGCTTTTCATCGGCTCTTTGGCAGAAGAAAAGCCAAGCCACGCCATAACGGCCGGCAACGCGGATTTCATGCAATCACCTCACCGCGCGACAGGCCGATTTCTCGTACTGCATCGACAAACACTTGGGCGCGATGCGCATAATTGCGAAACATATCGAGACTGGCGCAAGCTGGAGACAGTATTACCGAATCGCCTGGACGAGCAGTCTCGGCAGCACGCTGGGCCGCCTCTTCCAGACTGGAGCAATCGTGGAGATCGACTCCTGTCGCGCTCAAGGCAGCGCGTATTGCCGATGCATCCTTGCCGATCAGGAACACTGCACGGACATGCTGTGCGACCGGCTCCGCCATGCTCGAAAAATCCTGGCCCTTGCCGTCGCCGCCAGCAATCAATACCAGCCGATCGCTGCCCTGTTGCATCCCTAATCCATGCAACGCAGCCACGGTTGCGCCAACATTCGTACCCTTGCTGTCATCGTAGTATTTGACTGCACCTATCGTGGAGATCAACTCCACCCGATGCGGTTCGCCCTGATATTCACGCAAACCATGCAATAGCGAGGCAAGCGGCAAACCGATCGCGCGGCACAAAGCCAGTGCAGCAAGGGCATTAAGCGCGTTATGCTGACCGCGGATATTAAGCGCATCGGTCGGCATCAAACGGCTAATTACTACGGGCGGCAGTTCAACGTTGTCTTTTTTCTTGCGGCGCTTTCCTTCATCTTCGCCAGCGACTGCAACCGATAGCCATTGCACGCCGCGCTCATCAAGCAATCCAAAATCGTTTGCGCGCACGGGTGTTTCGGCACCAAAGGTTACTGCAGGTGCGTGCGCGCACGCCAGCGTCATGACTACTGCATCGTCACGATTCAATACGCGCACGGTATCGGTACCGAATATCCCGGCCTTATCGGCGACATAATCAGCCATGCTGCCATGCCAATCCAGATGGTCCTGCGTAATATTGAGTACGGTTGCGACATCGGACTGCAGACTGTAAGTCGTGTGCAACTGAAAACTCGACAGTTCCAGTACCCATACCTGCGGCAAGTCGTCCCTGTCGATCGCATCGCGCAATACATCCAGTGCGGACGGACTGATATTGCCAGCCACGCAGACCGACCAGCCGGCACGCCGGCACAACAGGCCGACCAGACTGGTTACCGTAGTCTTTCCATTGGTCCCGGTGATCGCAATCAGCTTCGGCACGTAATTCTTATCCTCGCGCAGTTGCGCCAAGCCTTGAGCGAAAAATTCGATCTCGCCCCAGACCGGAATATCCAGAGCTTTCGCTTCTTCGAGGATGGTTGATAATTCGCGATGCGGCGACAAGCCGGGGCTGACGCCGATAAAATCCGTATTGGGCAAAAGAGCCGCACCGAAAGCCGCGCCTCCGATGAATTCCACTGTCGGCAACATCTCACGCAAATTGGCGAGTCGCTGCGGCGCTGCTCGGGTATCGGCAACGCGCACTATCGCGCCGCAACGATGCAACCACTGCGCCATCGCAAGGCCGGACTCTCCCAATCCGAGAACAAGAACTTGTTTACCGTGGTAATTCATCAGCGCAACTTCAAAGTAGATAAGCCAAACAGCACCAGCATCATCGAAACAATCCAGAACCGCACTACCACCTGCGTTTCTTTCCAGCCTTTTTGCTCATAGTGATGATGCAACGGTGCCATCAATAGAATGCGACGGCCGGTACCGTAGCGCCTCTTAGTGAACTTGAAGTAGACAACTTGCAGCATCACCGATAAGGTTTCGACAACGAAAATTCCGCCCATGATGAAAAGCACGATCTCTTGCCTGACGATGACGGCAATCGTGCCCAGTGCGCCGCCCAACGCGAGCGCGCCGACATCGCCCATGAACACTTGCGCCGGATGTGCGTTATACCAGAGAAAAGCCAGACCGGCACCCGTCATCGCGCCGCAGAATATAAGCAGCTCCCCTGCACCGGGGATATGCGGAATAAACAGATACTTGGAGTAACTGGCACTGCCAGTCAGATAGGCAAAAATCCCCAGCGCAGTCCCCACCATTACGGTGGGCATGATCGCAAGCCCGTCCAGCCCGTCGGTCAGATTTACAGCATTGCTGGTACCGACGATAACGAAATACGTCAGGGCGATGAAGCCCCATACGCCCAGCGGATAACTGACCGTCTTGAAGAACGGCACAATCAAATCCGCCTTCGGAGGCAAGTCCAGGTTAAACCCCGACTGCACCCATGCGACGAACAGATTCCAAACCTGGCTATTGGTCGGTGCCGATACCGAGAAGGCCAGATATAACGCGGAGACAATGCCAATCAGGGATTGCCAAAAATACTTTTCTTTCGAAGACATGCCCTTCGGGTCTTTGTAGACCACCTTGCGGTAATCATCGACCCAGCCGACCGCCCCGAAACCGAGCGTCACTACCAGCACCACCCAAATGAAACGATTGCTCAAATCGGCCCACAGCAAGGTAGACACAGCAATCGCAATCAGGATCAGCACGCCGCCCATGGTCGGCGTACCAGTCTTGATCAGATGCGTCTGCGGACCGTCGGTACGTACTGCCTGACCGACTTTCAGCCGGGCCAGCATACGTATGACAGGAGGACCGGCAATTAAACCGATCGCCAATGAAGTCATCGTCGCGAACACGGCGCGAAATGTAATGAAATTGAATACGCGCAGAAAACTTATATCCTGCTTAAATAATTCTGCTAGCCAGAGCAACATATCAATGGCTCTCCTTTATCTGTTCTTGTATCAGATGGTGAACGGTACGTTCCATTTTCATGAAACGTGAGCCTTTCACCAATACCGTTGCCGCTGGAACCAGCACCGCTTCCAGAGCAGCGTTCAAAGCCTCAATACTGTCGAAGTGTGCCGCCCCTGCACCGAATGTATCCGCGGTATGGCGGGCCAGCGCACCAAAAGTCATTACATGCTCGATGCCGCAGTCGCGCGCATATTCTCCAATCTCTTCATGGAACTGTTTTCCATCGTTGCCGACCTCTCCCATATCGCCCAACACCAGCACTTTGGGATCGGTTGCTTGCGCAAGCACATCAATGGCGGCCCGTACCGAATCGGGATTCGCATTATAGGTATCGTCAATAATGGCTGCGCCGTTGCGAGCGATTTTGTGCTGAAGACGGCCATTGACCGGGACGAACGCGGCCAAACCGCGCGCAATTGCGTCCACCCTGATGCCGATCGCGAAAGTGCATGCGATCGCCGCCAACGCATTACGGACATTGTGCGTGCCTGCAGCCGCAAGTGAAATATCGAAACGGTATTGGCCTGCGGTGACAGACAAATCATTACCGAACGCGTTCGGACGGTAGGAGCAGGTTACATCGGCATCTGCGGAAAACCCGAAGGTCATAATGCTTCTGCGCCCGACAGACTGCGCCTTTGCATGCCATAACGGGGTATAAGCGTCGTCTGCAGGAAATACTGCAATGCCATCGCTTGGCAGCCCAGAAATAACCGCACCATTTTCCCTGGCGACAGCTTCTACGCTTTCCATGAATTCCTGATGTTCGCGCTGTGCATTGTTGACCAACCCGAGCGTGGGCTGTGCAATCGATGCCAGCAAGGCTATTTCTCCCGGGTGATTCATTCCCAGTTCAATCACGGCCGCACGATGGGCAGACGTCATGCGCAATAGCGTCAGCGGCACGCCAATATCATTATTCAAGTTGCCGCGGGTGGCCAAGTAATGCTCGGCACCAAACTGGGCAGCCATGATCGCTCCGATCATTTCCTTGACCGTAGTTTTTCCATTGCTGCCCGTGACACCGATGATCGGTATGCAAAATTGCTGCCGCCAATGACGCGCGATTTCGCCTAGCGCAATACGGGTATCGGGCACAATCAGTGCGGGAACTGGACAATCTGCCGGCACGCGCTCTGCAACTACTGCAGACACGCCTTTCGAGGCCACTTCCGCAATGAAATCATGCGCATCGAAATGCTCGCCCCTCAAAGCCACGAACAAATTACCCGCATTAACATTGCGACTGTCCGTGGTCACGCCCTCGAACATCGCATCGCCCGTGACGTGTGCGCCGGAGAGACTGTGCTGCAGTGCAAGCAACGATGATTTCATCAGGTGCCTCCCTTCATCGTGGCGCGTGCAGCCAAAGCCAGAGCGGCGTGATCCGCATCGGAGAAGGCCAGTTTTTTGCCCATTACTTCCTGGTATGCTTCATGTCCTTTTCCGGCCAGCAAAACCACATCGTGCTTCGCAGCATGCTTTACCGCCCACAAGATTGCCGCCGCCCGATCCTCGGTCATATGGCTTGGCGTTTTTTTATCCTTCAGGCCTGCCATTATTTGCTCGATGATTGCAGCCGGATTTTCAGTGCGCGGATTATCGCTTGTGACTACCACTTGATCGGCGATCGTGGAAACTGCTCCCATTTGTACGCGCTTGCCCGGATCGCGATCGCCGCCACAGCCGAACAAGCACCATAACTGGCCATGCCGCTGCTGCGCTACCTGACGCAAGGTCAGCAAGGTTTTTTCCAACGCATCCGGAGTGTGCGCGTAATCAATAACAATCAATGGAGCATCATTTCCGCCCAATTGCTGCATGCGTCCCGGCACTGCCGCAAGCATTTCAATTGCTTGCACCGCAGCGCGCCATGCAGTGCCTTTGGCAAGCAATGCTCCCAGAATCCCCAACACATTACTGACATTGAACAAACCGACCAATTGGGTTCTGATCAATCCGCTGCCAAAAGGCGACTCCACCTGGAATGCAGTACCGGCATGGCTGGTGCGGATATTCAGTGCACTCAAGGTCGCAATGCCTTCCAGCTTCGCGCCGCACACCGTATATCCGATTAGGGACAGCAACGGCTTGCCTTGCATGCGCTGAACCAGCCGCAATCCCATTGGATCATCGAGATTGACGATTGCATGCTGCAGGCCATCCCAATCGAACAATGCGGTTTTAGCCGACTCGTAAGCGGCCATATCGCCATGATAATCAAGATGGTCGCGGGTCAAATTGGTAAATATGGCCGCATCGAAATGCATGCCATTCAAGCGCCCCTCGTCAAGTCCGATAGAAGAGGCCTCGATTGCCAGCGCACGCGCGCCTGCAACACGCAATTGCGCCAGCCTGCGTTGCAACATTACTGCATCCGGCGTGGTGTAACCGGTCATTTCCGAGGTGTCGCACATGCCACGCTGATACATGCCGATGCCCAGAGTGCCTATCACTGCAGTCGGCTCGTTTAGACGGGATAAGGCATTTGCCAGCCATTGTGTGCAAGAAGTCTTGCCGTTGGTGCCGGTTATTGCCACTGTGAACATGGCGGCATCTGGCCTGTTGTAATACGCGCTGGCGATTTCACCTGCAGATGCTTTTAAATCTGCGACCCCGAAATGCGGCACCTGCCATGCAGGATTCCAGCTCCAGCCCGAAGACTCATGAACCACTGCGGCCGCACCCATCCGAATGGCCTGCGCAATGAATTGGCGGCCATCTGCAGCGTTGCCGGGATAGGCAAAAAATACATCGCCCTTGGCAATCGCGCGCGAATCGGAATGCAGCTGCGCTGCTGGCGCAACCTGCTGACGTAACCAGACGAGCATCTCGGAAATTAATAATTTTGCATTCGGCATCACATGCTTTCGGTAATGCCATCGGCAGGGATAATGATATTCGTGACGCTCGAATCCGGCCTGACATTTAAAGCGCGCAAAGCGTTAGCTGCAACGGATGAAAATACCGGTGCCGCAACGCCGCCGCCATAATGATTGCCGTTGGAAGGCTCATCAATCATCACTGCGATGATGATGCGCGGCGCAGACACGGGAGCAAAGCCAACAAACGATGACACATATTTTCTGACATATTTTCCGCCAACGATTTTATAGGCGGTCCCGGTTTTCCCCGCTACCCGATAACCGGGCACCTGTGCTTTCGGTGCCGTGCCGGTTGGGCCTGCGGCCGCCTCCAGCATGGCCCGCATTTGGAGCGCTGTCTTCTCTGAAATAATGCGTTGGCCTGGCACTTGCCGGTTCGGTTGTCCAGCAACTTTTTCCAGGGATAGCGGCGCCATTTCGCCGTTGCGCGCAAAAATCATATATGCATGCGCCAACTGAATCAGCGAAACTGAAATCCCGTGTCCGTAACTCATGGTTGCCTGCTCGATCGGGCGCCACGATTTGAAGGGGCGCACGCGGCCGGCTACCCGTCCCGGAAAACTAAATTTTGGCTGCTGGCCAAAACCGACGCTGGTAAACATTTCCCACATTTCCTGCGGTTGCATTTGCAACGCAACCTTTGCGGTCCCGATATTCGAAGATTTTTCGATAATTTGCGAAATGGTCAGCAAACCCAGCGGATGTGCATCGCCAATCGTTGCGGTGCCGATCGTCAGCCTTCCAGGCGATGTTTGTATGGTTGTTTGCGGGGTAATCCGATTGGTTTCAAGCGCTAAAGCTATCGTAAACGGCTTCATCGTCGAACCGGGCTCGAAAGTATCGGTCAGAACGCGGTTGCGCAACTGCGCTCCGGTCAATATCCGGCGGTCATTCGGGTTATAACTGGGCAAATTGGCCAGCGCCAGAATCTCGCCGGTCTGCACGTCCAGCACCACTATACCGCCAGCCTTGGCCTTATTCAGTTCGACTGCCGCCTTCAACTGGGAATAAGCGATGTACTGAATCTTGCTATCGATCGAAAGAGTCAGATCCTTGCCGTCATGCGGCTCGCGAATCGAGCCGACATCTTCGATAATGCGTCCCAGGCGATCCCGAATCACGCGCCGGCTGCCAGTCTTGCCAACCAGCGTCTTCTGCGCGGCGAGTTCCATGCCCTCTTGCCCGACATCCTCGACATTGGTGAAGCCGACCACATGCGCCATCACCTCACCCTCGGGGTAAAAGCGCTTGTATTCTTTACGGGTTTGAATTCCATCGATGCCCAAAGCGAGAATCTTAGCGGAAACGTCCGACTCGACTTGCCGCTTCAGATAGACAAAACCCCGGTCCGAATCCAGCTTTTTGCGCAGATCCCCCTCACTCATCTCAAGCAAGGCAGCCAAACTACGCAATTTTTCCGCAGAGGCCTGCAAAACATCGTCCGGAATCGCCCAGATTGCCTTGACAGGTACGCTGGAGGCCAGCACATGGCCATCGCGATCCGTCATTTTCCCGCGCGTAGCGGGCAACTCCAGCGTACGCTCGTATCGTGACGCACCCTGTTTTTGCAAAAATTCAGTAGAAATGCCTTGCAACCACAGGGCACGGCCGATCAATGTCAAAAAAGAAACGAACAAAACGAATAAAACCAGTTTTGAACGCCAGGCCGGCAATGACATCTTCAACACCGGACTAGTGGAAAACGGCACGCCTCTGGCAGCTGCGGTACGACTGGCCGGACGGCTCATTGCGCCCCCACAGTCAGATATTGCGTACTGGCCGGCGTCGATGCGACCATTTTCAAATCGCGCTTTGCAGCCAGTTCAATGCGTGCATGCTTGCCCAAAGTGGATTGATCAAGCTGCAATTGAGCCCATTGCACATCCAGTAATTTTGCCTGGGATTGCGCACGGCCCAACTCCACATACAAACGGCGCGCATGATATTGCGCGGTTACCAACGACAGCGCACACACCAGCAGCATGACTGTGATGATGCCGTTGATGCGCGCATTCATTGGGCCGCCTTTAACGCGGCAGCGTCGGGCAAGCGGGCGCAAACTCGCATGATGGCTGAGCGCGCGCGCGGGTTACCGCGAATCTCCGTCTCGGAAGGCTTTGCTTTTGAAATCAAGCGCATTTGCGGCTGCGGCAAATCGATTGCCCTTATCGGCAGGCGGCGGTCCGGCTGCTTGACAGTGGCTTTGGCTGCCATGAAATGCTTGACGATCCGATCTTCCAGCGAATGGAAGCTGATCACGACCATTCGTGCATCCGGCGCCAGATATTGAAACGCCTGGTTTAATCCGGCCTCAAGCTCTTCAAGTTCCTGATTGATGAAAATCCGTATAGCCTGAAAGGTGCGGGTTGCCGGGTCCTTGCCCTTTTCGCGGGTTTTGACTGCCCTTGCCACGATCGCGGCAAGCTGTCGTGTGGTTGAAATTGGCTCGACTGCCCGGCCAGCAACAATCGCCTTTGCAATCTGAAAAGCAAACCGTTCTTCCCCATATTCGCGTATAACCTTTTCAATTTTTTGTTCAGATTCAGTCGCCAGCCATTCAGCTGCCGACATGCCGCGCGTACTGTCCATACGCATATCGAGCGGACCATCCAGCCGAAAGCTGAAGCCCCGCGTCGCATCGTCGACTTGCGGCGATGAAATGCCCAAATCCAGCAAAACGCCATTCACCCGGGCGATACCGCGCTGTGCCAACGCATCGCCCATGGTGGCAAAACTGTCATGAACGATTTCAAAACGCGGATCGGAAACTTGTTGCGCAGTAGCAATTGCCTGCGGATCCTTGTCAAACGCAATCAAACGGCCATGCGCGCCAAGATGCTGCAAAATCCTGCTGCTATGGCCGCCGCGCCCGAAAGTACCATCGATGTAGACGCCATCTGCGCGCACACCCTCCAGCGCCAACGCATCGACTGCCTCATCGAGCAGTACCGTGCGGTGCTGAAATTCTGGCACCGGTTGTATTGTCATTGCCGGCCCTTAAAACGAAAAATCACTTAATACATCAGGCATACCTGCTGCGATCGCTTGCGACTCGCTTTCAGCAAGTCTGGCCGCATCCCACAGCTCGAAATGACTACCCATTCCCAGCAACATAACGTCACGGGCCAAACCCACTGCGTTACGCAACTCGGGCGCCACCAGAATCCGGCCGGCCGAGTCCATTTCCACATCAGAGGCATTTCCCAAAAAAATACGCTGCCAGGCACGCGCCGACATCGGCCAGGCGGCAATTTGCGCACGATGGCTATCCCATACCGGACGCGGAAATAACAATAAACAACCATGCGGGTGCTTGGTCAGCGTAACCCGGCCTTCGCACTGGATCGAGAGCGCGTCGCGATGCTTGGACGGAATTGACATCCGTCCTTTGGCATCAAGATTTAATGCTGACGCACCCTGGAACACGATTATCAAATCCTTTTAGCTGGTTATTTTGGGGAGCGAAGTACTGGCTGGAAATTCATTGTGGAAACATTAAAAAATCCCACAAAAAGACACTTTTTCACACTGCTGCCCACTTTAGTGGAAGCACTATAGACGGTCAAGTTGTTTTGGGAAGGGGAAATTAATTTTAATGATTCAAGTCAATGACTTAGACGACTAAATACCATCTCAAAAATAAAGAAACCCGTATGAAATTAAGTACTTATCACGCATAGTGAAAGCTACACATAACATGTATAGATGCGTAATTTGATGGTCAAATAATTTCCACGTGGAAATAGTTTTACGCTGGAAACACAAGGGAAAATGCTCTGCGGAAAATTAAATCCCGCCGCAAGAACACTGCGCATTGGGGGCGCAGTCGAAAAAAGTGAAGCAAGCCGATAGGCCGGATTTTGTTACGGCGCACGGTCTTGCAACCCTGCGCTATGACAGCCATTCCTCTAGGCGCTGGATTACTCCAGCGCTCAAGCTTCCTACCCGCACGCTCCGCGAGCAGCATCAACGCGTGCCTATTTGGAATTGCTCCAGGTGGAGGTTACCGCGTTTCACCGTAACTTAATACGCTCGTCTCTGTGGCCCTATTCCTCGCCTTATACCGAAGCCAACTGCGCTTGCGGCTTTCAGCGGACGGCCGTTAACCGTCACCCTGCTCTATGGAGTCCGGACCTTCCTCCCGCCGCGACCTTGCAGTCGCAGCCAGCGACTGTCTGGCTTGCTTCACAACGGTATTGTACCGCACACTGCACTTAGTGCTTTCCCCTAGATTTTTCCAGCCTGGCATACCTATTACAGTATTTTTTAGCACCTTTTAAATTAGTGCGGAAAATACACTATTTATCCATATACTCCTATGCCAATTAAAAATAAAAATGAAATATCTACACGATAAAGCGACACAGATTGCGCACCGTGCGCGTAATACAAGCGCCGCTGGAGTCGTGTTACCGCGTGAAAATAAAACGCAGCGCCAGAGAATCTCCCCTTTTCCGTCAACGCCATCCGAATCTTTACGCACATATTCATGAGAATCGCCCTCCTCGATGACGACGCGCGCCAGAGCGCCCTGACCTGCAAAATTCTGAGCATGGCCGGGCATGCGTGCCAGTTATTTGCCAACATGCACCAGATGCTGCAGCAACTGCACCAGGAAGACTGCGACATGCTGATTCTCGATTGGCAGCCGACGAACCGAAGCAGCCTCGAAGCGGTGCGCTGGGCGCGGGAAAAAATGCCACCGCAATTACCGGTACTTCTGATGATTGGCAGCGCCAGCGAAGAGGACATCATCGAAGCGCTGGCTATCGGCATTGACGATTACCTGATCAAGCCGATACGCCGCAGCGAACTGACAACCCGGGTCCAGGTGCTTTTGCGGCGCGCCTATCCATACCAGCACGCAGCTGAACAACTCCGGTTCGGGCGCTATACATTCGAAACCGGCAGCGGCCAGTTGCGCTTCGACGACACATCGATTGCATTGACGCAAAAGGAATTCAATCTGGCGCTGCTGTTTTTTCGCAATCTGGGCCGGCCCCTATCGCGAGCCACTATTCTGGAAGCGGTATGGTCGCGCAATGTCGAAATCCCGTCCCGCACGATGGACACCCATGTTTCGCGGGTACGCAGCAAGCTGCAGTTGCGTGCGGAAAACGGTTTTCGGCTCACGCCTGTCTATAGTTACGGCTATCGTCTGGAGCAAGTCTAAGAACATCCGCTGTTGCGCCCGGATTGCCGGCAGCGCTTGATGCAGATTCAGCCAATCGGGAAATTCTTGCCCTGCGCACGGGTGCGCTGCTGCTAACAGGTTGGTTATCCGCTGCAAGAAGTTATAATGATGCACTGCCTAAACTTGAAATTCCGCACTGCGGACGACCTATCGGACTGTATACAAATCACATGCAACTGCTTGCCGTAGGCCTCAACCACACCACCGCGCCCGTTGCTTTGCGCGAACAGGTGGCTTTTCCTGCCGACCAGATCGGTACGGCGGTGGCGTCGGCTCGGGCCTGGTTCGGCAATCAGGAAGGCTCCGGCTATAGCGACGAAGCCGCCATCCTGTCCACTTGCAACCGCACCGAACTCTATGCGGCCAGCCATGTTCCCGGCGGGGTTGAGGCAGCGATCGACAGCAGTGCGCATTTCCTGGCCGATTATCACAAGTTGCCGTATTCCGAATTGCGTCCGCATCTGTATACGCTGCCTCAAGACGGCGCGGTGCGGCACGCGTTTCGGGTCGCTTCCGGACTCGATTCAATGGTATTGGGCGAACCGCAGATTCTGGGCCAGATGAAAGATGCAGTGCGTCAGGCGGATGCGGCCGGCGGATTGGGCACCTATCTGCATCAATTGTTCCAGCGCACCTTCGCAGTTGCCAAGGAAGTGCGCAGCACCACCGAAATCGGCGCTCATAGCGTCTCGATGGCGGCCGCTGCGGTGCGGCTGTCGCAACGCATTTTCGACACCATTTCCGCACAGCACGTGCTATTTATCGGCGCCGGCGAAATGATCGAATTGTGCGCCACGCACTTCGCGGCGCAAAATCCGAAATCGATCACGATTGCCAACCGCACGCTGGAACGCGGCGAACTGCTCGCGCATCGCTTCAATGGCCGTGCGATTCGCCTGGCCGAATTGCCGGATCAACTGGCGCAGTTCGACATCGTAGTCTCTTGCACTGCGTCATCATTGCCCATCATCGGCTTGGGCATGGTCGAACGCGCGATCAAGACGCGCCGCCACAAACCGGTATTCATGGTTGATCTGGCGGTGCCGCGCGATATCGAAACCGAGGTCGGCCGGCTCGACGACGCTTTTTTGTATACGGTCGACGATCTGGGCGCCGTGGTTCAAAGCGGCATGGAAAATCGCCAGGCCGCAGTGGCGCAAGCCGAAGCCATCATCGAGACCCGGGTCCAGTCTTTCATGCACTGGGTCGACGGCCGCCTGGTGGTGCCGGTAATTCAGAATCTGCACGAAAACAGCGAAATACTGCGGATGATCGAGCTTGAGCGCGCACGCAAAATGATCGCCCGCGGCGACGATATCGATGCGGTGCTGGAAGCGCTGTCCAAAGGCATCACTGCCAAATTCCTGCATGGCCCGCAACAGGCTTTGCATCAGGCCCAAGGCGACGAACGGGCGCGCCTGGCGGCGTTATTGCCGCAACTGTTTCGCACCAAACGCTAGCTGGCGCCAATCGCGTTTCCCGTTTTATTCGCGCGTATCTACGCTTAGCCGTTTTTTTTCGCACTGCACGCCGACCGCAATCAACACGCTGCCGGCGATTCCGGATCAACCGGACTTTCAGACCAGAATTCTTATGAAACCCTCAATGCTTGCCAAGTT
>Ga0366786_1083_pt1 | contig 13958 bp, 11 predicted proteins | sample TotcelHN113001M9_FD_207046 | JGI IMG/M metagenome (GOLD analysis project Ga0366786, IMG submission 207046) | Enriched cells from coal bed in the Powder River Basin, Montana, United States - Total cells N11 rep2 HSBNCT.N11.300.1.M9 ... | reverse complement strand
AATTCGTATCTTCCAATGGACTGCCTGCCGGAATCGGTTTTATATTTGGCCCTTTGACAACCTGGACAGCTTCATTACCGGCTTTGGGAGCAATGATCGCATCGGTAAATAAAGGGAAAAATGCAGGCTCATTAATGATAGGATATTCACCGAACCTTCTTGGATCGGTTATTTTTCCATAGAGAGCTGAAACAGCTGCCGTCTCGGGACTGCAAAGATACGAATTGGCATCAGAAGTTCCACATCTTCCTTTAAAATTCCGATTATAAGTCCTTAAGGTATTTGTGCCTGATGCAGGAGCTTGGCCAATGCCGTTGCATGGCCCGCAGGCTACTTCCAATAGCCTTGCCCCGGCTGTTACAAGCTGCGCTGCCATACCTGTTTCCAAGAGCATTAACAATATTCTTTTGCTGCCGGGGGAAATGATCAGATCTATACCTTCCGGAATCACTTGATTCTTCAGGACGGCAGCCGCAATCGCCAGATCCTTAAAAGAAGAATTGGTACAGCTGCCAATGCCAACTTGGGACAAAGGAATGCCTTCAACCTCGGATACCGGTTTTATGTTGTCCGGGCTATGGGGCAGTGCGATTAATGGCTCGAGCGTATCGAGATCAATTTCGATGACTTCGTCGTATTCAGCAGCTTCATCAGGCAGCAATTGCTGCCAGGCCGATTCTCTGCCTATGCTCTGATAAAACAGTTTAGTCATGTCATCACTGGGAAATATGGAACTGAATGCGCCTGTTTCAGCGCCCATATTGCAGATAGTAGCTCTGTCGTACACTGTGAGCTTACTGACTCCCGGGCCATAATACTCAAATAGCTTGTTTTTGCCGCCCTTAACACCTATTAGCTGCATCAGCTTTAGACTAATATCTTTTGCTGTAACCCAAGGCTTAAGGCTGCCCGCTAAATAAACGCCTACTACTTTCGGCCTGGCAACGATATATGGCAGTCCGGACATGGCAATAGCTACGTCAATCCCGCCTGCGCCAACAGCCAGCATACCAGCCGCACCGGCAGTAGCCGTATGGCTGTCAGAGCCAAGCAGGATTACTCCCGGCTTGGAGAAGTTCTCCAGATGAGTTGTATGTCCTATTCCGTTGCCTGCTTTGGAAATATATGCTCCCAGCTTTTTCCCCACCGTTAAAAGATAACGATGATCATCAGGATTTTTGTGGCCCACCTGCAGCATATTGTGATCAATATAGATTACTGAAAAGGGTTTTACCTGTTTTACGCCCATTGCTTCTAATTGTAAATACACCATGGTGGCCGTCGAATCGGGAGTCATAACCTGATCGGGATAAATTTCTAATTCTTGAGACTGGTAGTTTAGATTGTGGCTTTCTAAAATTTTTTGTACCAGATTAAGTTTCATTTTTCGCCTCCGCAATATATAAATTGGTGATTGGGGACAACGGGCCATATCTTTTAACATGCATGTTTCATGCCATGGGGACCTTCGGGCAGACAAAAAGCTGGCTCGTCACAACAGCACAATTGCAGTGGTGAGCCAGGGAATGAGAGGGCCGGTTAGCGCAGGGGACTTTCTTGCAGCAATGGTGTCAAATTGCCTTGGTATAAAATATGGAGGCTATGCATTGCCCGGGACAAGGCTACATACAACAGCCGGGCATCCAGCGGGTCAGCCGTAAATTCCGACTCCGCTGCGTTCCAGATGATGACACCGTCGAACTCCAGCCCTTTTGCCAAGGATATAGGAATAACAGAGATACCGCCGCAGTAATCAGCTGCCTGACCGGATACCAGATGGACAGTGTAATTGGCTTGGGCCTGAAGCAAATAATTATGCAATAAAATAGCGTCTTTTTCAAGCTTGGTGAGGATGCCTACGGATTTTGCGCCCCGTTCCAGGAAGACTTTCAGTATTTCAAAAATACGGGTGACACCCTGCTCAAAGGAGCTGATCTTTTCCATTATCGGTTTTCGCCCGGTCTCGTATACCGGTATTGCTTTTGTGCTTCCCTGGGGCATGACGAGATTGAAAACATCGATGATTTCTTTTGCTGAGCGATAGCTGTACAGGATTTCCCGGTATGCTACCCGGGCATCGGTAAAGACATCTTTCAAGAGTGTATTCCAGCTGCTAATGCTCCTGTAGGAGTGGATGCCCTGCGATAGGTCGCCCATGATAGTGAAGGAGCCATTGCTGGATAAGCTCTTTAAAATGGCAAAGTCAAAGGCATTCAAATCCTGAGCCTCATCAATCATGATGTGATCAAACTTTGTAATGTGCGACCAACCGTCAAGCAAAAATGTCAGGTAAGCCAAGGGGGCAAGATCGTCACGTTCAACTCTGCCGGTATGCAGGATAGTTAAAGAATGGCTTAGGATCGCATCCAAGTCGAAATTCATATCTTTTACAGACTTAAATGAGGGCTTATCTGAAAAGACTTGTTGATAGGCGTCCGCCAGAATCAAGGGACTCCAGCGGGTAAAGTAGCTTTTGATAAAAAGGTCGGCTTCCTTACGTAAGCGTTTTTGTTCCATAATTTCTACATAGTTATTTATACGGAATGTGATGTGGTGGATTAGGGTGCGCAAGCGTTCGTTATAGGGTTTGACGGCATCTTCGATAAATTTATCGATCTGTTCCTTTGCGCTGATGCGTACGTGTCCGTCAAATAGAGTAATATCTTCTAATTTAAGGCAGAAATTCCGTACTTTCCGCTCTATATAGGTCTCCAGTATTTGCATAAAAGCCAGTGACCCTTTAAGCTGAGCCGTGTTTTTTACCAAAAGGCTATAAGCTTTGTCACTGTCTGACAGGATAAGATCGAGCCGGTGATCCTCCATAAGCTTGTATTCTGTACGAATAATCATTAAAACCACATCATCCCAAACCATCTGCCGGACATCGGCAGCGTCAATGTCCGGCAGTAGTTCGGAAATATAGGTAAGGAAGATTCGATTGGGTGCGATGATGGCCAGCTTCTGAGGGTTGAGTTGTTCGTTATATAACAGATAAGAAAGACGGTGAAGGCCGACGGTGGTTTTGCCGGAGCCGGCTACCCCTTGTACGATGGTGACTTGGTTTAGTGGCTCCCGGATGATTTTATTCTGTTCTGACTGGATGGTGGTTACGATATCTTTTAATTTATCTGTTGCACCTTGCTGTAACCTGTCTATCAGCAGCGGGTCACCAAGCAGTGCAGTCTGTTGATTCTCGATAATTTTGTTTAAGACATAATTATCGACAATGGCACGGAGGATACCGTTGTCGATTTTATACTGACGCTTTAGTGAAACATCGCCGCTATACCGGTAGCGGCCCAGTACTTCGTATTGGGCTCTTCCGCCATAAGACTCATAAAAGATTGTAGCTATCGGATCACGCCAGTCAAAAACTAAAATATCACTGGAATCTTCAATTTGGAGCTTAGCTACTTTGTACCTCCCGATATAAAAACTGTTGAATTCTTCAGTTTCATCCTCCCGGAAATCGACCCGGCCAAAATACGGATTTGGCATAGCCTCCTCAATGTTCTGGATTTTTTCAGAGTTATCACTTCGCAGCATACGATGGACATAGGCACTGATTTGGTCTTTTATCGACATGGATTTCTTTATGTGCAAGGATCGGTCATCAATATCGGAATTAAGGTCAGCGATGATCTGGTGCATTAGGGCTATGGTAGCCTCTAGATGCTTTTTTTCTGATTCGAAGTCCGGATGTTGTTCAACCATAGTACCTCCTCAGGTAATCGAGCATGATATGTCGCTTCTTTCGATGTAATGGACAAGCATCTTTTTATTGTAAGCATGTTTCGTGCCAAAAAAATAATGAGGAAATAAAAAGCTCTTCGGCTATAAAGTACTTAAAAATCAGCGTGCTTTATTTGAGTATTAGGTCATTTTTTAAGAAAATACATCATTATTAGGACTGTTTTTAGGATGCTTTTAAAAATATTCCGCCGATATTCATTTGTTGTAAGGGATGAAACGTTGGCATGATATTTGCGAATATAGGCTTTATCCCAAATAAGGAGGTTGCAATAATGATTGAAGTAAGGATGGCCAAAACAGCAAAAATAATTATGAATACGGTTCTTGCTGTGAAACCGGGTGAAAAGTTATGCATTGTGACAGATACTGAAAGACCGCCTACCATTACGAAAGTACTGGCGGTAGCCGCAGAGATAGCTGGTGCGGAAACAGTAATCGTTACAATGTCGCCCACCGGAATGAGCGGAGTTGAGCCGCCTGCGGTAGTGGCGGCAGCTATGGCGGCTGCAGATGTAATTATTAATCAGACCAGTCACTCGATGACGCATACCAATGCCCAGCGGGCTGCTGTTGCCAAAGGAGCGCGTGTCTGCAACATCAGAAATGTTAACGAGGATATGATGATCCGGGGCGGTGTCACTGCAGATTATCAGGAAGTCAAACGAATTACCGAGGTGCTGACCGCAATTATTGACCAGGGTAATGAAGTATCTATTACAACGCCGGAGGGAACCGACTTGCGTTTCAGCATTACAGGACGCCGCGGGTACGTTCTGGCAGGGTATGCGACTAATCCGGGAGATTTTTCCGGGCTGCCCGACGGGGAAGCTGCTTGCGCACCTTTAGAAGGCACGGCGGCAGGAGTAATTGTAAATCCCTACCTTATGGAAGATTTAGATGTGGTAAAAGACCCGATTAGAATTGAAATTGCCAATGGAATGGTAACAAAAGTCGAAGGCGGCCGGGAAGCCAAAGAGCTTACGCAGATACTGGAGGAAGCCGGTTTGCCGGGCAGGAACATTGCCGAATTTGCCTTTGGTACAAACCCGGCCTGCCGGATCACAGGCATGTCCCGGGAGGACAAGAAAAAACTGGGGACCGCTCATATTGCTATTGGCGACAGCCTGTCATTAGGGGGAACGGTCGAAAGTCCCATGCATATGGATATCATGTTCTTAACGCCGACGATCAAGATAGACGGTAAGACCATAGTAGAGAATGGAGAATTGGTTATTAAAGCCTAAGCTTAATTCATAAAACCGCTGCGATGACAGGCCGGATTATAATTTCACAGGAGGGGAAGCGGAATGACTCAAATTAATCAAGAAAAGTGCATTGGCTGCAAAATGTGCATGACCTATTGTACAGTAGATGCTATCCACTATAACGATAGAAAATGCCATGTTGATCTGGATGAATGTGTAGAGTGTTATATTTGCCTTCGCCAGAAAGTCTGCCCTAAAAATGCGATAGAACCTTCACCGCTGGACAGCTTTTATAAAGAGTTCAAACATATGATGAGCGATCCGGTGGAAAACCATCCGGTAACCGGTGTTACCGGCAGGGGCACGGAAGAAGTCAAGACGAACGACGTTTCAGGCCGGGTAAGACGCGGCCAGGTAGGCATTTGCATCGATATGGGGCGTCCGGGCATGGGTGTTTACCTGCACGATGCAGAAAAGGTGGCCATCGCCTTATGCAATGCCGGAGTGGAATTGGCTTGTGCAGACCAATCGCCTTTAATGGGGCTGATGCCGGACATCACAACAGGCAAACTCAAGGATGACTGTCTGGATACCCGGATGCTGTCGGTTATTGTGGAGGGTCACTGCCGTGAAGAAGAGCTCAACAACGTAATGGCTGCTCTGCAGAAAGCCGAAAAAGAAATCGACACCGTCTTTTCACTAGGGCTTATTTTGCGGGTTGATGAAAATGGCGAAAATACCACGTTACGTTGTCTTGATGAATTGGGTATCCCCCAGCCATACCGCGGCAAAGTAAATGTCGGGCTGGGCCTGCCGCTCATAACTGATTAAGGAGGAGATCGTATGACACATTCATTACACCGTTCAGGCGATATAGAGTCCCAAAAGAAAGACTTCTGCTGGTTCATGTACCAGACCAAGGGAGTCAATGATGTGGGTATTAGGCCGAAGGCCCTGGCATATATTGAAGCTGCCGAGGCTGTTGGCTCGGAAAATTGGGGAGATGTAAAAACCGGCCCGGTAACCCGTTTTACATCTGAGGAAATTAAAGAAAAAATCACTGACAAATCCCGCCTGCGGGGAGTTTTTACCCGAAAGGACCAGGTAGTAGGTTTTTTACAGCGGATAAAACCGCAGGAACTGGGGATGTCTTCAGTTATCACGGGAGTATTGACAGAAGTGCTGGGAGCCTGTAAAGAAGCCGGAGTGACACCGCATTCTATCAATTATTCATTGGGGGTATGGGGAAGGAAAGATAATTTGCCCGACGATGTGACTCTTTCCATTACAACGATGTGTGGACATCATATGATACCGCCCAAGTTCGTCAACTTTATCATGAAGCAGGTTGAAGCAGGTAAGCTGACACCGGAACAGGGGGCTGTCCGACTCAGTGACTTCTGCTATTGCGGTATTTTCAATCAAGTTCGTTGTGCCGATATTATCAAAGAAGAGATAAAGAAATAAGCTGATGCCCCTTCCAGGCCTCCCATCAAGCGCTGATATAAGCTATTTCGCTTGGTGGGAGGCCTCAAATGTCTCCTGGGGGGGAGGAATTAAGTGGCCGGTATAGTACGCGGGAATGGTATTTTTTAGGTGAAAAAGGCTTGGTTGTTTTGAAGAAGACGTGGTATGCTAGGGGTATACAAGCTGTACGGCAAATGCATGTCCAGTCAGATAGGGAGGTTCGGCATGACGGAAAAAGCAAAGGTTTGTTTTGTTGCTACTAATCGATCTTCTTGTGATCAGATTGGTAAGCAGCTGGAAACGCTTCTGGGACAATTTATAGAAGTCAGTACCTGGCGCGTAAGGGAACCGTTCAAACCGGAATTACTTGATAATGACATTTTTATTGCCGGAAACCATTCGATTCTTGAGCATATTGCTGTACTTCTTCCGGCAAGTAAAAAAATACTGATTGCGAACCGGACTCTGGGAATTTATAACTTAGATGAGGTTCTGGCTCTTCCTCAGGGAACAGAAGCATTAATGGTAGCCAACTGGGAAGATTCGGCGCACGAGAAGATTACGCTCTTAAAGCATTTTGCAATGGATGACAAGTTGATCCTTTATCCCTATTGGCTTGGCAATACATCCTATCCGAAGCATGTTAAATTGGCTATTACAACTGGAACCCATCCTGTCCCTCCGCAAGTTGAAAAGATCATCGATCTTGGTGCACGTATTATGGATTTGTCGACAATTGTTGAATTAATTGTTGAACTGAACTTACCCCGTGAGGTAATTAACGATATTTCAAACCACTATATTTCTGAGATTATTAATATTGCCTCCCGCCGCCTAAAAGTGGCAGAGCAAAGTCAAAAGTTGAAAAGTAGATTAGAAGTTATATTAGGTACTGTTGATCAAGGAATCATTGAGATTGATGAAGAAGGGAAAGTAGCTCTGCTAAATCCTACGGCAGAAAAGATGCTGGAACTAAGCCGTCAAGATATACTTGGGAAATTTGGGAAGGAAATCATTCCGGAAATTGAAAATGTCCTAGTCACTAATGCAAATTTGATAGACATGATAACTAAGATTGGAAATAGCCACTATGTAATTAATACAACGCCAATTTTAGATGCAATGAACCGTAGGTCAGGAATAGTCATTAGCTTAAAAACGACGGCCGGAGTTCAGGAACTTGACTCCAAGGTCCGTAGGGAGCTAAAGCGGAAAGGTAATATTGCCAAACATAATTTTGGTGAGATTATCGGAGTGAGTGAGGAGATTATAAATGCCATTTCCATGGCGAAGAAGTTTTCCGATACTGACCTGACTGTGCTGCTTGAGGGGGAAAGCGGAACCGGAAAAGAGCTTTTTGCTCAGTCTATACATAATGCATCGGCCCGAAAGAATGCCCCCTTCGTAGCAGTGAATTTTGCAGCTTTACCGGAAAGCTTAATGGAAAGTGAACTCTTTGGGTACGAAGACGGTGCGTTTACCGGCGCTCGCAAGGGCGGAAAAGCAGGCTTTTTTGAAGAAGCTCATACAGGAACCATTTTTCTTGATGAAATCGGGGATGCTTCCCTGGAAGTTCAAAAGAGATTATTGCGTGTTCTGGAAGAAAAAGAAGTGCGCCGGGTCGGTGGGAGTACCGTGACGCCCATTGATATTCGCGTAGTTGCAGCCACCAATCAAAATCTTAGACAATTAGTCGATGAGGGGAAATTCCGGCAGGACCTTTACTTTCGGTTATGTACAATACAGGTTGCAGTACCTGCGCTGAAGAAACGGAAGAAGGATATTCCAATATTAATAGGTTATTTTGCAAATAAGTTATATCGCCGGGAATTACGGCTTGACGATCATGTCCTTACTTATTTGACAAATTACGACTGGCCGGGAAACATACGGGAACTGCAAAACATTGTTAAGTTTCTTTGTGGCATGATTGGAACGAATGAGACAACTACGATACGTCACTTGCCGGTATACTTACTTGAAAAAAAGAACGGCGGTGACAATCATTCTAAGATATCCGCTACAAAGGCTGTTGAAGCGATAATTTCAGAGTTCGACAGACTTGATGCTGTAGAGCCTTTATTTTGGGTGCTTTCAGAATTAAAGCAGGCTGAGGTATTTGCCAGGCCCATTGGACGTCTGGCGATCGTCGAGGCACTTACCGGACGGGCGATTCCCTGTCCCGAGTACAAAGTGCGCCTATGGCTAAAACGCCTGGAACAAGGCGGCTGCCTTGCCGCTGGAGTAACAAAACAAGGATCTAGGCTAACTAAATTGGGAAATGAGGTATTGTCGTTTTTAGAGGCCTATGGGGAAGTCAATAAAAATGGAAAAATAGCCTATTAAAGTATGATAAAGGGCTTGTGAAATAGTGAATTTGTGAGCGATGAACAGAACCCGGTAGGTGGTTCCGCTTTTAAAAAAATAAGACCGTTTAAAAAGCGTAATGCTTTTTTAGAACGGTCTTATTTTTATTTAGGATGTTAATTAGGTGGCTTATACATTTTTGGGATCAAAATTAGGTGAACAGTGATGCTGGTGTTCCATAAAATCCTTTTAAATCAATATACATGCCTTGGCACATATTTTGCATTGTAGTAATACGTGAGATCAGAAACCGGAGGTTTAATGATGATTGAGGCGCAAATGATGAAAATCGCCAACATGATTATGGACAGGGAACGGTACTCTTCCATAACCGGGGTCTACAGCAATAGCTGGGGAGACGGCTAAAGCAGAAACAGTAATACCGTATTTGTTGGGAGATTAAACGTCGTACAGGACCACCAAAAATTGAAATTTTGGAAGATTTGGTCAATCGCAGAAGTGACATGGATGAGAGTCTACTGTTGATGGGTCGCGACTATTGAGGAGGGAGCAGTAATGTTTTAGATAATGGCAGCACGTCTTTGTCATCGGCTGGTCTGTTCTAAGACTTGAATGTTAAAGGAGGAGTTAATGTGAAGTCTAAACGGTTTACTATATTGACGATCATCGTCGCTCTCTTATTGGTTTTAGCGTTTGCAATTACAGGATGTTCATCTACGGAGAAAGCAAAATATCCCACGAAACCTATTGAATTCATTGTACATTCCGGTGCTGGCGGCGCCCCTGACGCATTTGTACGTATGGTATCAGACATCCTTACAAAAGAAAAGTTTATTAATGTGCCTATTAGCGTGGTAAACAAGGTTGGCGGCGGGGGTACTATAGCTTTCAAATATGTTGCCTCTAAAGCCGAGGATCCCTATGTTCTTCTCGGTTTTCCATCGGTATTTATCACCCAGGCAGTAATATCGCCTAAAGACAGTCCCAGCTATAAGGAGTTTACGCCGATTGCTCTTTTGTCTATTGATCCTATCTGTGTGGTGGTCAATGCAGACTCTCCCTACAAAACGCTGAATGATCTAATTGAGGCCGGTAGAACAAAACCGGGGGGAATTACCTGGGCAACTACATCAATGGGCAGCTATGACCACGTAATGGCGCTGAAATTTGCCGAAACTACCAAATCTAAGGTCGTTCTTTTGCCCAACAGCTCCGATGGCGATGCAGTTGTAGCGGTTCTGGGCGGTAATGCCGATTGCGTCAGTCTTAATCCGCGAGGAATCATTGGTCAGGTTAAAGCCGGAAAAATGCGGATCCTTGCCGTCTCGACTGCACAGCGTGTACAAGGGATTGATGCTCCGACATTGCGCGAAGCCGGAGTAGATATTGCATTAGGCGGACCGAGAGGGGTGGCTGCCCCTAAGAATATTCCGCCCGAAGCTAAGGCTTTTCTCGTGAATACCTTTAAAAAATTATCGGAACATGAGCGCTGGAAGAAATATGTGCAAGAATCGTATGCAGTTCCTGCAAATTTATTTGGCGATGATATCGTCAAGTTCTTGCAGGAACAAACAGAATACGTCTCTCCTGTATTTAAAGAGGCAGGGTTAATTAAGAATTAGTCTGATTACCGTGCGGAGTTTCCTCCAAAGCATGGAAAACTCCGGGAAGGAGACTTTTATGGTAAAAAGAGATCTGGCAGGTGGAATCATATTCGTTTTACTGGGGTTATTAACACTTAAGGCATCTTTGGGACTTGAATATTATTCCGAGTATGGACCGGGACCGGGATTTATGCCGTTTTGGCTGTCGCTTATATTAATCGTATGCGCTTTGCTAGTGTTGATTCCGGCATGTAAGGCGCTGCGTGAGGGAAAAGGTAAGGAGCCGGTTACTGATGAGGATCTCTTAATGTTCACCAAGCCCACAGCGGTTTTTGGTGGTCTGGGCGCTCTTTTATTAGTGGCGGTCCTGCTTGAAGATATAGGGTTTGTAATTTCTGCCAGTATAGCGATTACAATTTATGTTAAGTTAATTAAACCGGAGTTCCGCTGGGGGAGCTCGGTAGCCCTGGGAGTGGTTGCAGCAATCATGATCTACAGTCTTTTTAACCTGACACTGGGCATAAATCTTCCGAGGGGTGTGCTGCCGATATGATTGAGAACTTGTTAATAGGTTTCGGGCATGCTTTAAGTCCGTATATTCTTTTCTATACTTTTATGGGTACGCTTGTAGGCACGGCAGTAGGCGTTTTGCCCGGCCTGGCGCCTTCGGCCACCATTGGCATATTGCTGCCCATAACCTTTGGCATGGACCCGCTTTCCGCCATGGCAATGCTGTGTGGCATTTATTATGGGGCTCAGTACGGGGGTTCTACGACTTCCATCCTGCTCAACATGCCCGGGGAATCGGCATCAGTTGTCACCTGTCTGGATGGGCATCAAATGGCGAAACAGGGCCGGGGTGGGGTAGCTCTGGGCATAGCGGCGATCGGGTCGTTTATAGCCGGCATTGTTGGCACTGCTCTTTTGTTACTGTTGGGCGAGCCGCTCTCGCGAGCAGCTCTGGCCTTTGGACCGGCTGAATATACGATTTTAATGGCCCTTGGTCTCAGTATGGCAACAAGTTTTGGTGGACGGCAATCAAAAGCGGTGATTATGTGTATTGTTGGTCTCTTAATGGGGACGATTGGGACCGACAGCTTTTCAGGGATCAACCGCTTTACGTTCGATATTATCTATCTGGAACAAGGGCTTGATCTTGTGCCGGTGTTGATGGGACTATTTGCTATGAGTGAAATCGTTAGCGAAATGGAAAAAGGAATCGTTAAGAACCCGGAACTGCTAGCGGTAAGCACTCGCCTTAGGGATCTTATGCCTAAGCTTGCAGATCTGAAACAATCGTTTGGACCAATGCTGCGGGGAGCATTCGGGGGTTTTCTGATCGCCGTGCTGCCAGGAATAGGTGCTACTGCAACCTCGTTTATGTCCTACGCAGTAGAGCAGAAGCTTTCGAAACATCCGGAGGAGTTTGGGCACGGTGCGATTGAAGGGATTGCCGGTCCGGAAACTGCCAACAATGCTGCATCCATTGGTGCTATGGTTCCATTATTCACACTTGGAATACCTGGTACGGCGACTGCAGCGATACTGGCCGGTGGAATGTTGATGTATGGCTTGATTCCGGGACCGCTGCTTTTCCAGGAACACACTGAGTTCATCTATGGATTGATTGCTACGATGTTTGTCGGTAATGTCTTGCTCGTTGTGCTGAATCTGCCTCTTATTAGCTTTTGGATTAAGATGCTGAAGGTACCACTGCACATTCTCTATCCGATTGTAATCGGGATCATCATTGTCGGCGGCTACTCTGTTAATTTTGATCCGCTTGACCTCGTAGTGATAACAGTATTCGGCTTCCTGGGTTATCTTGCCAATAAGAGCAAATTTCCGACAGCTCCATTAATTTTAGGGTTCTTTTTGGGACCGGCCTTTGAAGCCAATGTCAGAAAGGCACTTATCGTAGGACGGGGAGATATGATGATCTTTTTACAGAGCCCCGTTTCACTGGTGCTGATAACCTGTATTGTGGCTGTATTGATTGGTCCAACTATTGTTGAGTTTATCAAACAGAAAAGATTATCCCAATACAGCCGCATGGGTTGACTTGAGCACTTTTTTCGCTTGATAAGTAGGATTGGATTAAAACCTCTACCTGATAACAGTAAGCTTTCAGCCTGTTATTTTGGTAGAGGTTTTGTTTTATCTATAGAGGAACTTTGATGATTAAGGAAGAAGAGTAACTAAAATCGTCATATATTTTGTGACTTGCAGATTTAATGAGCTTCAGAATCAGGCGATTTGAGAGAAGTTTACTGCTTTAATGATTGATGCAGGATGTGTCTGAAAGATACGGCTCAGCTACATGCTGCTGTTGAGTATTCATTGAAATAGCTTGACTCCGGAGTAGCTGGAATTGATAAAATACTGCATTAAGGAGTGGTGGTTTTGAAGAAAAGGATCTATGTATTGTTGCTTTGCGTTCTGGTGGGAATAAGCTTCGGAGCTGCAAATGTGGTTTTTGCAGCTGAAAGTCATGTCGTTCCTTATCCTGCCGGATATGTCATTACTAATGAAGGTGCGTCGTCCTATAACGGTATCGGAAATGTTGCCCAATCTCCCTATTATTCTTCGCGGGATTATTACAACTTACCGTCAACAGATACACTTACACTGTTGCCCAACTATAAAACATATCAGCAAACGACAGAGATAACCTGTGGTCCTGCCGCAGCTTTAACGGTGCTTGTTCATTTTAATAACACAAACTGGGATGAACTCCAAATAGCCAAAGTAATGGGTACGAAACCTGCAGTAGGTACTGATACAAAAGGCATGGTTAAATTTTTTAAACAGATTGGCTGGGATGTTAAATCCAGCCTGACTAGTGCTGACAAGAACGGGACCACTTTTGCGACAGTTCAGGATTTTAAAGATTTTGTTCTTGTAAACCTAAAAAATAATACTCCCGTATTAGTTGAAAATATTGATTGGGGAGGACACTGGCGGGCAATCATCGGCTATGATACGATGGGAACGGATACAGCAGCTGATGATGTTCTGATCCTGGCTGATTCGTATGATACAGCAGATCATTTTCAGGATGGCTATGTTGTCAATCCGGTAGAAAAGTTTTATTACATGTGGTTTGATGCCCACATGCTTCCCAAAGGTCAGCAGCAGCAGCAGTGGATAGTCGCAACGCCTCCTTTATCTTAAAAAACGCTTAAAACGTATCGTCTTAAGCAAAGCTTAGGAGGGGAATAACAGAATCCTGCAATATTTAAATATTGCAGGATTTTTTTGTGTTTCTATCAAGCCTGCCGGTGGCTCACAAGAGACTACCGGAGTTACCGGGAAATTGAGTTCGATCAAACCGGTATCCTGGTGGTAACCGGCCGTCAGTAATCCGCTCAAGGTAAAAAAACGGGCCTCTTTATTCAGCGGCAGCAATTTTTCCGTATATAAAACATGGGCACTCGCCAATGTTGCGTGGCCACAAAGTTTCACTTCCGTTTTAGGGGTAAACCAGCGGAGCCTGTAACCATCTTGTTCAGGTGTCAAAAAAGCAGTTTCTGACAAGTTCATTTCATTGGCCACAGCCTGCATCCAGGCCTCATCTCTAGCTCCATCCAATAAGCAGACT
>Ga0366786_1088_pt1 | contig 14075 bp, 13 predicted proteins | sample TotcelHN113001M9_FD_207046 | JGI IMG/M metagenome (GOLD analysis project Ga0366786, IMG submission 207046) | Enriched cells from coal bed in the Powder River Basin, Montana, United States - Total cells N11 rep2 HSBNCT.N11.300.1.M9 ... | reverse complement strand
ACCCTTTTCTACTAAGTCTGTTACTGCTAATTCCAGATGTAGTGAATGCTCAAATGACGCGACCACATGCATACCATCACCTCCGTATACAGGCATTTTAAAAGCTGGATCTTGATAATCATTCTTCAGCATGTTTGCCTGCTCTCGTTCAAATAAACGATTATATTCTATTGTATTTACATAGACATCATATAAGGCAAAGCCTAATATCGAAGGCATATATATTAGCCATTGGGGATCTAAGACGGCTTTGGCTTCTTCAAACATCCCCAGAGTGGTAAATTGAATGGATTGAAGCATATGGGATAAATAGCAAACTCCAATCCACCAGATTAATAGGAAAAAGGCGGTAGGTGTTCTGTGCGTATAAAGATGTCCCAGACCGGGCGTTAAAAATGTCCACGCCACGCTGACCCAAGGTGCGCGCTTGTCAAGGGCGTTAATTTCAAAAAAGGAGATACGCTCAGGGGCGATTTTGGACTTATTTCTTTCTGCCAATATGGTGAGCTTATTTAGGTCGACTGTTAATTGGTAGCCATTCCAGATGCAATAGATATATACCGGAGCATATAACAAAAGCCATCTGGTATTCACTACCTCTTTCGCCATCTCAAATCGTCCTGTAAAGGAATATAAAATCCCTAAATTTACACTAGCCTGATAGTTGACTAACACTTCCCAGTTGAACAGGAGAAACCCGGCTATATAACTGCCCAGACTTAAATGGGCAAAACCGGGGAAGGCAGCCGACCACCAGGCGATAGCATAAGGATTGCGCAGGTGCAAATAATTGGTAGCAATGGAATTCATGATGCCTAAGGGGCGACGATCTTTTTGCGATGATGAGAAAGGCATATTTCCTCCTCTTTAAATGACTTTGCTGCAAAAGACGGATGATTACCCACCGCTTCTTCCTAACCGACATAATCCTGGTTGGAAAAGCCGGTTCTTGCGTTGTCGTTCTCCTAATTTATCCAATAATGGGAAGAACCATACTTACGTTAACGGCCTGCATATGACGCCATAAAGCTGCTGGCACTTATCCAGCTTAAAACCAACCGGCATGTAGAATATTCTATATATTCTATTTACAATGGTATACTAGTATGGTAGTATGGAGGTGATCTTAGAGAAAGGAGTAACTATCGGTTTGAATATTACTGAACAGTTGCCGCAGGAATCCATTCGTGGATATGTATATCGACTAATCCGGCTAAACATTATTAACTTAACATTGCCGCCGGGCAAGGTAGTAGCAGAGCAAGATATGGCCGATCAGTTACATGTCAGCCGTACTCCCGTTAGAGAGGCTTTTATTAAATTAGCTCAGGAAAATTTGCTGGATATCCTGCCTCAAAAAGGTACATATGTATCCTTAATTGATGTCGACCAAGTGGAAGAATCAAAGTTCGTCCGGGAGACATTAGAGCGAAAGGTTGTCCAAATGGCGTGCGCTGCTTTTCCGAAAGAAGAATTATTTCAACTCCAGTCATACGTGGCGCTTCAGGAGTTATGTATAGCGGAAAAGAATTATCAGAAGTTTTTTGAATTAGATGAGAGAATGCACGGAACTATTTTCAAAGCCTGTAACAAAAGCCGGGCCTGGTCTATGCTGCAACAGATGAATGCTCAGTATAACCGGGTAAGGATGCTGAATCTTTCGGCCGGTTTTGATTGGGAACTGTTAATTCTGCAGCACAAGGACTTGGTGCGCGCTATAAAAGAGAAGGATAGCAAGCTGGCCGAAACTACCACAGACCAGCATTTAAATAAGGTCGTAGTTGATTTAGAGCAATTGCGCTCAGAATATGGTCATTATTTCTTGCCCCTTAGATAAAATCGTTAAGTGAGGAGGAGCATATCGATGTTGATGTCTTTCCGGTGGTACGGAGAAAAACTTGATAAAATACCGCTTAGCTACATCAAGCAAATACCAGGAATGAAAAATATTGTTAGCGCAATTTACCATATACCGGTTGGTGAAGTTTGGCCGCTTAGTGATATTTTGGAACTCAAACAGCAAATTGAAAAAGCGGGTCTTCTTTTTCAGACAGTAGAGAGTGTGAATGTTCATGAGGATATTAAGCTTGGCTTGCCGTCACGTGACCATTATATAGAGAACTATTGCACTACGCTACGCAACTTGGCCAAGGCAGGGATTACGGTTGTTTGTTATAACTTTATGCCTGTTTTTGACTGGACTCGTACTGAACTAGCTAAAGTCCTGCCAGACGGGTCGACGGCTTTGGCGTACAATGAGCATTTGCTTAAAGGTTACAGTCCCGAGCTTTTAGCAGAAAAAATGGAAGCAGGGGCAAATGGCTTTGAACTTCCCGGTTGGGAAAAGGAAAGGCTGTCGGAGCTTAAAAAATTGTTTGAATTATATAAGGCTGTTGATGAAGAAAAGCTTTTTGATAATCTTAGTTATTTTCTTAAGGGAGTCATTCCTACTGCTGAGGAGTGTGGTATTAAGCTTGCTATTCATCCCGATGATCCCCCTTGGTCTGTGTTTGGACTTCCCCGGATTGTGATATCTAAAGAGAATCTTGAACGTATTATAAGTTTGGTTGATAGTCCCGCAAATGGGCTTACTCTGTGCAGCGGCTCCTTAGGCGCAAATCAAGCGAATGATATGCCCGCGATATTCAGACATTTTGGAAAATTAGGCAAGATTCATTTTGCCCATGTACGTAACATCAAGATTCATGAATCAGGGATCTTTGAAGAAACAGCCCATAAATCGGATGATTCTTCACTGGATATGTTTGCAATTATGGAAGCGTTGCATGATGTAGGCTTTGATGGCCCCCTCCGGCCGGATCATGGCAGAATGATCTGGGGAGAAGAGGGGCGGCCGGGGTATGGCTTGTATGACCGTGCTTTGGGAGCAGTGTATTTAAACGGATTATGGGATTCTCTGGACAGAGTAAATTGCGGAAAGGAGCGGTAGAAGGAGTTATGGGATATGTAAGAAAGGCAGCATTGTTACTGGATACTTTTTTTGAGAATTTCGCTATTATCGCCTTACTTGGCGTTATCATTATTATGATCGTACAAGTTGCCACTCGAAAGCTATTCAATTTCGTCTTTTTCTGGTCCGAAGAGGCCATATTGCTATCCTTGGTATGGTTTTCTTTTATGGGGATAGCTATCGGCTTCCGGGAAGGTGTTCATATGGGAGTGGAAGCCTTAACGGATCGGCTTCCCGCAAGTATCAATAAATGGATTGATAAATGGATCGACATAATGGGCTTATTGTACGGGCTGTATTTTGTTATTTATGGCTGGGAATTTACTGTTTTAATGTTTGACTCTACTTTGCCGGCCACTAAACTTCCCAATAGCGTCGTGTACTTAGTAATGCCTGTAAGCGGAGTTATGGTTTGTGCTTATTCCCTGCTTCATCTCTTCGGGATTGATACTAAGCGTCACAAAGGGGCAGACATAGAAATCGGTGGAGATACGGGGGTAGGGCAATAATGGAAGCAAGTGATATTGCGGTTTGGCTGTTAGCCATTAGTTTTTTGGCATTTGTACTCTTACGGCTTCCAGTGGCTCAGGCGCTGTTTGCTTCTTCCTTATTGACGATGGTGTACCTGGAAGTACCGCTGCCTACAGTTGGACAACAAATGATCAACGGGGTAAGTACCTTCTCGCTTTTGGCTATTCCGTTTTTTATTCTCACAGGGCAAATCATGGGTGAAGGCGGATTGGCCCAAAGATTGGTTAATTTTGCCACTTTGTTAGTGGGGCGGATTCGCGGCGGTCTTGCACTGGTTAACTGCATAGCTTGTATGTTTTTTGGCAATATTTCCGGATCGGCCGGAGCAGACGCGGCATCGGTAGGATCGGTAATGATACCGGCCATGAAGAAAAAAGGCTATGATGCCGACTATGCCGTTGGTCTTACTATATCCTCAGCTATTCAGGGGGTTGTTGTTCCTCCCAGTCATAATCTGGTTTTGTACTCTATAGTTGCAGGCGGGATATCAATCAAAAGCCTTTTCCTGGGGGGCGTAGTTCCAGGCTTTATGCTGCTGGGCTCTTTGATGACAGTGGCCTATTTAATGGCAATAAAACGAGGCTACCCGGCAAGTGAACCTATTGACAGACGGGAAATTCCCGGAATTGTTTTTCATGGGTTACTGTCCTTATCACCGGCTTTTATCATTCTTGGCGGTATCATTTCCGGTATATTTACAGCAACCGAATCGGGAGCATTAGCGGTCTTATACTCTTTTATACTGGCCTTTGGTGTCTATCGCGAAATTCCTTTGGAGCGTATGTGGAACGTATTGAAACGGACACTTCGCACTGTCTTAATGGTTTACTTTTTAATTGCTGCATCAGCTGCTTTTGGCTATGTAATGGCTTACCTCAGTATACCCGACTTAATTACCGATTGGTTCTTGAGTATTTCTGACAATAAATATGTAATTCTATTTTTAATTAATATTTTGCTGTTAATTCTTGGCGGCCCAATGGATATGGCGCCCATGATTCTCATATTAACGCCTGTATTACTGCCCGTGTGTACGGCAATGGGCATGGATCCCATACACTTTGGACTAGTGCTGATTTTTAATGCCGGGATGGGCCTCCTGACTCCTCCGGTAGGGACGGTGCTTTTTATTGGCTGCGCAATAGGACGAATATCAATATCCCAGGGAACAAAAGCAATGATGCCATTTTTCTATGCGATGATAGTTGTATTGCTTTTAATTACATATATACCTCAGACGGTGCTGTGGCTCCCATCTCTGTTTAAGTAATAACAGGCTGGTTGATACAGCGTGGCTAAACAGGGGTAGTAGCTTGAAAGCAAATAAAATAAAAAGCTGGAGGAGAAGGAAAAATGAAAGGGAAAAAGTGGTTAGTAGCAGGCTTAATCCTAACGCTGGGGGCCGGACTGATGGTAGCCGGTTGTGGCAAGAAGGAGGCCTCTTCTACAAGTGAGGCTCAGAAACCGAAGGTGACTTTCCGATTAGCAGAAGCCCACCCCTCCGATTATCCCACAACGCTTGGCGATAAGAAGTTTGCCGAACTTGTAAATGAACGTTCCAAGGGGCGTATTCAGATTAAGGTTTTTGACTCTGCTCAGCTAGGCGATGAAAAATCAGTCCTTCAACAAATCCAAATGGGTTCTATCGAGTTTACCCGGATTAGTACAGGCACGCTGGCCGAATTTAATAAGCAATTTGGTGTATTCTCATTGCCCTTTATTTTTGATAATGATGATCATGAATGGCGTTTCTTAGAAAGCGATATGGGCAAGCAAATGCTTACTAATCTGGATAAATCAAAGATGATGGGTTTGGCCTATTATAGCTCAGGTTCCCGTAGCTTTTACACGAAAAACCCGGTTAAATCTCCGGAAGACCTCAAGGGGATGAAGATACGGGTTATCCAAAATGCCATTAATATCGAACTGATGAATGCACTTGGTGCCAGTGCAACTCCTATGGCCTATGGCGAGGTATTCAGCGCTCTGCAGACCGGCGTTATTGATGGAGCGGAAAACAATCCACCTAGCTATTTAACCGCAAATCATTTTCAAGCCGTAAAAAATTATATCCTTGACGGACATCAACGGGTACCGGAAGTGTTGATGGCAAGTAAAATTACCTGGGATAAATTAACGGAAGAAGATCGCAAACTCATTAAGCAAGCAGCGCTTGACTCGGTACAATATCAAAAAGATACTTGGAACAAATATGAGAAGGATGCTTTGGCCAAGTTAATTCAAAATGGTGTTGTTGTGACTGAAGTGACAGACGTAAAAGCCTGGAAAGAGGCGGTAAAAGCAGTGATTCAGAAATATGGCGCTGAATATAAAGCTGAGTTAGAGGCGATTGATAAAGTAGCCAAATGATAAATTTATGCTCATAAATTTGAAGCAAAGGGATTGTTCCTTTGCTTCTTTTTTTGACTAAATTTAATTTTAATAATAGACCGTTATAATGGGGATACAGATTATTGCACTAGGGAGGGTTATGTTTTGGCGGCATCAATTATTCCATTTCCAAAGAAGGCGGATCAAAACTTAACCGAGCTGGAAAAGATCATGCGGCGCTGGCTGTCTGAGTTATCAACTAATCCTGATCTTATCGAGTGCGTAATAAAGCGGATGTTAATCTTTATTGAACAATATGCTAGCAAATCTTTTGAACCGGTATTTGATTTGCCTGTTCCCCGAAACTTGTCTAAAGAAGAAACGGAAGCACTATTGCTATCTATTGAGAAGGGCACTGATAATACAGCCCAACAGGTACACCAAATGATTAATGAAATTATTGTCGAGCGATTTTTCCTCGAAATAGAAATATACAACAACCGGGAAAATGCTGTAAATCAGAGTTATCTTACATGATGCCGGAGGAGAGAATATGGCAGTTTCAGCGATAAATGCGTATCAATCAGGCTACTACACGAGTGCAGCTTCCACTGGCAATCAACTTGCTTCGCCAGCGGCATCGACTGCTTCAGGCGGTGATTCCTTTCAATTGAGCTCTGCCTCAAGCGGTGGGAGTAGTTCGAGCACTTGTCCCAGAAGCAACAGTACGTGCATTGGCTGTGGTTCCTGTGAAAAATCGGCGCTTGATGCAGCTTCCGGTACAAATAACACAACCGGTAGCCAGGCTACCAGTTATGAAACTCTTCAAGCAATTAGTGCATATGAAAGTCAAAGCAGATATTTCTAAAGGTAGCAGATTAGAATACAAAAAACAGCGAAATGTTAATGAAAAAGTGTTATTTACGCAGTGTTACGTAAATAACACTTTTTCTATTTTCTAAGCTATTTATTCTTGAAAATAGAAAAGTATCAATAATGAGAATTTTTTCACAAACATGATTGCCAGCGATGTGGCAATCGTGTAAACTAAAAGTATGATAAAAAATTCACAAACTTTCATCAAGGAGGTTATGCTATGGATGAAATGATTAATTTTAAAGAAATCGATGAAATTCTTGAGAAATATAGGTATGAGCCAAGCAGTATTATTGCCATATTGCAGGATACGCAAGCGAAATACCGGTATCTTCCAAAAGCTGCTTTTGGTTATCTTTCTGCTAAGCTTGGGCTTAGTACCGCTAAGATTTATAGTGTTGCTACTTTTTATGAGAACTTCTCATTAGAGCCCAAGGGTAAATATGTGATAAAAATATGCGATGGAACGGCATGTCACGTACGAAAATCCATTCCCATTCTTGAAAAGCTGAGACAGGAGCTCAAACTTTCGGAAAGCAAGGCAACTACAGAGGATCTTCTGTTTACAGTAGAGACCGTTTCCTGCCTTGGGGCATGCGGCCTTGCGCCGGTGCTTACAGTAAATGATAAAGTATATCCTGCCATGACACCAGATAAGGCAAGAGAACTACTTGCAAAGCTCAGGGAGGAAATCTAAAATGCTTTCGAATAGAGAAGAGCTAATTCAAGCAGGGGTAATTTACCAAAAAGCACTGGGTGCACAAAAAAAGAAGATTCTTGTCTGCGCCGGCACAGGCTGTGTTGCCGGTGGCGCCTTGGAGATATATGACGAGCTTATTCGGTTGATTGAGAAGACGGGTATATCTTGTGCGGTAAAGCTTGAAAGCGAGCCTCATGATGACTCGGTAGGCATCAAGAAGAGCGGTTGTCACGGCTTTTGTGAAATGGGTCCGCTTATTCGTATAGAGCCGCAAGGCTGGCTGTATATAAAGGTAAAACCGGAAGACTGCGAGCAAATCGTAACAGAGTCAATTGTCAGCGAAAGACCGGTGGACAGACTTGTTTATAAAAAGAATGGCGAGACTTATTCCACCCAAGAGGAAATACCGTTTTATAAGAAGCAGACGCGCCTTGTACTTGACCACTGCGGGCATATTGACGCGACATCAATCAATGAATACTTAGCTATTGGCGGGTATGGCGCATTTGAAAAAGCGCTTTTTGATATGAGCCAAGACGATATTATTAAAGAAATTGATCAGTCCAATTTACGTGGCCGTGGGGGTGCCGGTTATCCGACCGGGCGCAAATGGACTCAGGTGAGGCGGCAGCAATCACCCATTAAATATATTGTCTGTAATGGTGACGAAGGTGATCCGGGGGCGTTTATGGACAGAAGCATAATGGAAGGAGATCCGCACAGAATGCTGGAAGGCATGATGATTGCCGGTTTAGCCTGTGGTGCTTCGGAAGGCTATATTTATGTGCGGGCTGAATATCCTCTTGCCATAAGCCGTCTGGAGAAGGCGATTGAGGAAGCTCGCAATTACGGATTACTTGGCAAGGCGATTCTTGGAACTGATTATGACTTTACTATTAAAATAAGCAAGGGGGCAGGTGCCTTTGTTTGCGGTGAAGGCAGCGCGCTTACTGCGTCCATTGAAGGAAAGCGCGGCATGCCGCGGGTAAAACCGCCGCGGACGGTTGAACAGGGGCTTTTTGCCAGGCCAACGGTGCTTAATAATGTAGAGACCTTTGCCAATGTGCCGCTTATTATTCAAAACGGAGCCCAGTGGTACAAAGCAATAGGCCCTGAAAAAAGTCCCGGTACAAAGGCTTTTGCCTTAACAGGCAATATAGAAAATACCGGTCTCATTGAAGTTCCCATGGGTACTACTTTGCGGGAAGTTATCTTTGACATTGGCGGAGGAATGCGCGATGGTGCCGCATTTAAAGCAGTGCAAATAGGAGGACCTTCAGGCGGGTGCCTTACTCAAGAACATTTGGAGCTGCCGCTGGACTTTGACTCCCTGAAAAAAGCAGGAGCGATGATCGGTTCAGGTGGCCTTGTGGTCATGGATGAACACACCTGCATGGTAGAGGTAGCAAGATTCTTTATGAATTTTACCCAGAATGAGTCTTGCGGCAAATGTGTTCCTTGTCGCGAGGGAACCAAGCGCATGCGCGAAATACTGGAAGGCATTGTGTCCGGCCAGGGAAAGCTTGAAGATATTGATATGCTGTTAGAGCTTGCTGATACGATCACTTCGACTGCGTTATGCGGGCTGGGGAAATCTGCCGCCTTTCCTGTTATCAGTACGATTAAATATTTCCGTGCAGAATACGAAGCTCATGCCGTAGATAAGAAGTGCCCCTCCAAGGTTTGTCAGAAATTAAAACGTATGTATATTGATCCGGAGCTGTGCCGTGGTTGCTCGAAGTGTGCGAGAATTTGTCCGGTTAATGCTATTGCCGGCAAGATAAAAGAGCCTTTTCTGATCAATTCCAGTACGTGCATAAAATGCGGCGCCTGTATCGAATCATGCGCTTTCAAAGCAATAAAGGAGGATTGACAGCATGGGTACCGAGTTTATGACGATTGATAATATGCCGGTAGAAATAGCAGGAGAGAAAAATATCTTAACGGTAATTAGAAAGGCGGGAATTGAGCTTCCGACCTTTTGCTACTACTCAGAGCTGTCTGTTTATGGAGCATGCCGTATGTGTGTGGTAGAGGACAACTGGGGAGATATTCATGCCGCTTGTTCAACACCGCCTAAGGCTGGTATGGAAATACGCACAAATACACCGCGTTTGCGCAAATATAGAAAAATGATACTGGAGCTGCTGCTGTCCAATCATTGCCGCGATTGCACGACCTGCGAAAAAAATGGTAAATGCAAGCTCCAGGAACTGGCACAGCGTTTTGGTATTAAGCAGGTCCGATTTAGTAATACCTTCGATGATGCCGGACTTGACACTTCGTCCCTATCCATCGTCCGGGACAAAAGCAAGTGCATACTTTGCGGTGACTGTGTACGCATGTGCGATGAAGTACAAAATATTGGTGCAATTGACTTTGCTTTCCGCGGCTCTAATATGTGTGTCAGTACAGCCTTTGATGAACCGATAGCCAATACAAACTGTGTCGGCTGCGGCCAGTGCGCTGCCGTATGTCCTACCGGAGCAATTGTTGTCCGCAATGATACGGCAAAGCTGTGGCGGGATATAAGCGATAAGGACACAAAAGTACTTGTTCAGATTGCGCCTGCGGTTAGAGTTGGTATTGGAAAAGAACTCGGTCTTGGCGAAGGCGAGAATATGATGGGACGGATGGTTGCCGCTTTGCGCAGGATTGGTTTTGACGAGGTCTTTGATACTACTACCGGAGCGGATCTTACTGTATTAGAAGAAACAGGAGAGTTTTTAGCACGACTGGAAAAGGGTGAAAAGCTGCCGTTATTTACTTCTTGCTGTCCGGCATGGGTAAAATATGCTCAGATCAATAAGCCGCAGCTTATGGAAAACATCTCTACCTGCCGCTCACCTATGCAGATGTTTGCATCTGTGCTCAAAGAGCATTACAGCCATTCTAACAGGCGGGTAGTGGTAGTTGCTGTCATGCCTTGTACTGCTAAAAAACAGGAGGCAGCCCGGGAGGAATTTAAGAATAATGGAACTCCCTATGTAGACTATGTCATTACTACCCAGGAACTCATTCAAATGATCAGAGAAGCCGGTATTGTCTTTTCCGAAATAGAGCCCGAAGGGGTTGATATGCCCTTTGGCTCCACCAGTGGTGCCGGAGTGATCTTTGGAGTAACCGGTGGTGTTACCGAAGCTGTAATCAGGCGGATTTCTGATGATAAATCAGTTGCTGCCCTGCGGGCAATTGCCTTTACCGGCGTCCGGGGCGTGGAGGGCGTAAAAGAAGCATCCATACAGTATAACGGTCGAGAGGTTAATGTTGCAATTGTAAGCGGGCTTAAGAATGCCGAGGAGCTTATCGAAAAAGTACAAAGCGGCGAAAAACACTACGATTTTATTGAAGTTATGGCTTGCCCGGGAGGCTGCATTTGCGGGGCGGGCCAGCCGGTTACGGACAGTGAAGGGAAAAAACGAAGAAGTGCCGGTCTGTACGAAGCTGACCGCATGAGCAATATCAAACGATCCGAAGAAAACCCGGTAATAATGGCCCTTTATGGCGGCTTGCTCAAAGGAAAAATTCACAAACTTCTTCATGTCGATTATCAAAAGAGGAGTGAGGATCATGATGACAATCAAGGTTTGCATCGGTAGTGCCTGTCACCTGAAAGGTTCCTATAATGTCATCAATTCCTTCCAGCAATTGAGCGAAGAATACGGAGTGACTGATCAAGTCGAAATTGACGCTATTTTTTGCCTTGGCTGCTGTACAGAAGCAGTGTCCGTGAAAATCGATAATGGCAGTGTGCAAAGCGTGTCACCGGCAACGGTGAGGGATTTCTTTGTCAGGCAGGTTCTGCCTGATATCGGTAAATTGCCGTAGAATGCTGCTAACGGAGGATTTTACGAATGGAAAAGTTGCTTGTAGAAATTTGTGCGGGAACAGCGTGCCTACTGCTGGGTTCACAGGATCTAGTGGTGGCCGTTGAAGCCCTTCCGCCAGGACAACGTCAGCAGATTGACCTGCGTGAAGTGACTTGTTTGCAATGCTGCCGTAAGGGGCCCAGTGTGCGCGTTGCAGGCAGAGTGCTGTCTAATATGAAGCCTGACGGGTTACTGGAAGTAATGGAAGATTATCTTTGTCCGGCAGCGCAGAGTTTGCCATAATATAAAAAGTCCGCAGACCGTAAAAGTCTGCGGATTTTTATATCTCAAATTGCATTATATGGCATTATTTACAATAATTATCAAAATGTGCTAGTCAAAAGGAGGAATTTCATCTAATTAAAAGGAAATTTATGTAATATAAATTCTCCTAATTGTTGTTGGGAGGGATAATAATGGAATTCTTCTATATCGTTATATTCGGTACAGCGACAGGAACCTTTTTGTTGACACTTGTATATTTGTACTTATATATTGCATATCGAGATCGCTATATGGGCGTATGGACCTTTAGTTGGTTTATTCTTCTATTTCGACTTATTTTTGTAGATTCTGGTGTGCTTGAATGGAAGGATTCGATGTGGGGATTTGCAATCTTTACGGCGATGTTGCTCAGTAGTGCCTTATTATTTTTATGGGCAGCATATCTGTTTATTGCAAAACCGCTAAAAAAGTGGTGGTTAATTATTGGAGCAGGCATTTTTTTAGTGAGTAATTTGTTTACTTTATTAGAACTACCCTTTTTTTATAGACTTTTTCCGCTTGCTTGGTTTTGTGGTAGCGTTGGTATTTGGGCTGGTATAGCATTTATGAGGCATTTAAAAGCGGAGGTAGTTAGTAAACGTATACTAGGCTACTCCTACATTCTTTGGGGAGTTCATAACCTTGATATGCCTTTTTTGATTAATATAACATGGTTTGCTCCATGGGGGTATATGATTGAAGGGATATTAAGACTTAGTGTCGCTATTGCTAGTCTACTATTATATTTGGAGCAAACAAGAATAAATCTAGCTCAAAAAGAATCCCAATACCGTTTACTGGCAGAAAACGCTGTTGATGTAATTTTTCTCTACAAAGTGTTACCAGAGGCTAAGGTTGAATATATAAGCCCATCTGTGGCAGCTGTTACCGGATATACTCCAGAAGCGTATTACGCTGATGCTAAACTGCTGTTTGATATGATACACCCTGACGATCTATCTTTATTTGATGAGTTCATCCAAAATCTCCCTAAATCGGGCACAGTGCCGCTTACAGTACGCATCGTCCGTAGGGATCAATCGACAAGCTGGGTGGAACAAAATGTTGTCCCTGTTTTTGATCAAGCAGGTAAGCTCATATCGCTGGAAGGTATTATCCGGGATGTCACTGCTCGGAAAAATTTGGAGCAGAGTATGTCCCGTATGGATCGCATGAATATGATTGGTGAAATGGCTGCTAATGTTGCTCACGAAATACGCAATCCGCTGACCACTGTGCGGGGATATTTGCAAATAATGGGCAATAAGCAAGAGTTTACTACTTATAAAGACAGATTTGAGCTAATGATTGCTGAACTTGACCGGACAAATTCCATTATTCGTGAATATCTTTCTTTAGCAAAAAACAAGCTGGTTGAGCTAAAGCACCATGATTTAAATACCAGTATTACGTCTTTACTTCCGTTACTGGAAGCAGATGCAATTGCAACTAAGGCTAATGTAACGCTATCGCTTGCCAATATACCTCAGGTGTTTCTGGATGAAAACGAAATTCGTCAACTGTTGCTTAATCTTGTCCGTAACGGCTTGGAGGCAATGCCCTCAGGCGGCACTCTCCATATCAGCACTTATGTAGAAAACGAACAGGTTGTTCTGGCAGTGGCTGATCAAGGCACTGGCATTCCTTTGCATATATTGGAGAATTTAGGAACTCCATTCTTAACTACTAAAGAAACAGGTACTGGGCTAGGATTGCCAGTCTGTTATCGAATTGCCGGGCGGCACAATGCCACAATTGATGTTGAAACAACAGATCATGGGACTACATTTTTTGTGCGGTTTAATTCAACTAAACTGCGTATAGCTTAAACATAAATTTGTAAACAAGGCCCACATTCCTTATATAAGGAATGTGGGCCTTGTTTGCTTCTTAGAAGGGTACGATTTGATTGAATAAGGTACAGCTAAGTAGTTTCCGTATCTAAGACCAGTATCCTAAATAAAAAATACCAAATTGATACATTTTTCTACATAAATTGTAGGAATTATGTAATATTTCCCGTATCCATCCTAATTAGAGGAGGGAGATATTATGCAAGTAATGTAGATTTTTGGAAAATTATCTGACGAATTAATTGAGAAAAAGGAGAAATGCAATGTTATGAAAACTAATTTTCAACAAACTGCAGTGTGTTTAACTTCCGATCTAGAGGAGAGCATTCAAATTGGTATTGCTTCAACGGATGAGGAAAAAGCAGAAATTTATCGTCTGCGCTACCGCATCTATATTGAAGAAATGCAACGAGATCCGATTTCAACGGACCACAGTAGTAAATTGTTATATGATGAGATGGATACATGGGCTCATCTGATCTATGCTAAAGTGGGTTCAGAGTTTATTGGTACAATGAGAATAAATATAGGCACTATTGACCAATTTCCTTTAGATATGGTGCGGGTTTTGTCTTTGGATAAGGTTAAAGGATTTTTTAAGGATCATGATAACAAATTAATTGGCTCTAGCACGAAATTAATGGTTTCGCAACAGTATAGAAACTCAGCGGCATTACATT
>Ga0366786_1084_pt1 | contig 14260 bp, 16 predicted proteins | sample TotcelHN113001M9_FD_207046 | JGI IMG/M metagenome (GOLD analysis project Ga0366786, IMG submission 207046) | Enriched cells from coal bed in the Powder River Basin, Montana, United States - Total cells N11 rep2 HSBNCT.N11.300.1.M9 ... | reverse complement strand
TCCAGCATAGCCTTATCACGTAATCCGGCTGGAAGAAAAGCATTGGGTTGTTTGAGTAATTCTTCGACCTCGGCTATCGTTAGGATTTTGGGCAGCTTTTTTTCCAATTTGGGCGACTCTAAGTTAGCTGCAGGGTCCTTCTCCAGATACCGCTCACGAACCAAATACTGATAAAAAGATTTTATGGCTGCTAGATTTCGTGAAATGGTTGACACAGCCCTTCCCTTGGTCTGAAGGTTATTCAAATAGGTAAGAATGGTATTACGACTAGAATCTTTGAGGATATCCATCTGACTATTTTGCAAATACGATTGAAATTGGCGTAAATCCCGGCCATAAGACTCAAGCGTATTTTGCGCTAATCCGCGCTCTACTGCAAGGTAGTTAATAAATTGACTAACGTAACTTTCCATTTCTTTCTACCCACCCTTTTTTATCACCAAATTCCGGTTTACATCACAGGTGTCGTATGGGGTTGTTATTCCACATAAAAATTCATTTTCCTTTGTTTTCCTGTCGAAAACTGCTCTTTTTTTGTTAACTACCAATTATTTTGGGAGAAAGCAAAAATTCAACTCGCAGCGGCTTCTCTAATAGGTGCTGATCTGGTGACTTTTGATCCATTTTTTGCGTGTCCCAAAAGAGATTAAACAGTTTTGGCAGTATGTACAACACGATCAATGCCAGTAATAGTATCCGGCTTACCACTTTGGTCTTTCTGACTAAGGTGCGAACAGAAACAATTGCAACCATATTCCCACTTCCTATTGGCTTAACTTAATAACATATTTATTCACCAATTATCTGGTTTATTCCATAATGCTAGGAAATTTAGAAAGACTTGGTTTACACCAAGTCTTTCATTATCCTTTGCACTATCTATTCTTTCAACAATAATCCTGCCAAAAGTTTCATAAATACCGGTGAAATGACTACTTCAATAAAACCGGCTAACAACATAAACAGGAGGCTAATCCCGCAAAAGAGAGTATAGCTGATTGTCTGATAAAACAAACTCGCTTTATGCGCCCGTCGACGTACCAAGAACAGTGAGAAGGAAATAGCAGAAACACCGGCAGCCAGCAGAGCTGGTATAGCAAAAAAATTATGCGGTAAAACTGATACTAAGGAAAAAACTAATCCCTTCATAATATACTCATTGACTAAAAATCCTACGGTAAACCCAATGATAAAACCCCGTGTGAAAATAATAAATAAAATAAAAGGTATTCCGATAACCGTAAATCCAAGCAGCCAAATAAGCCCGATCGTCTTGGCATTATTGAATAAAGCAGTGTTTAGCAATTTAGCATCTTGAACACTCTCAGGACCTGTGCTCAAGCCTTGAAAAAATACGTGTAAATAGCTTACCAATTCTGTTTTTTGCTCATCTGGCAATGTTTTAACTGCTAAGGAGCCTGCGACTACTCCTATGATGAAAATAAGTATCATGAAAAAATAAGCAACGATATTTGCTTTTAGGTAATCGGTAATATTTTGCCGTAAATACCCCAGCATGCCTGTTCCTCCCCGATATAGCCTGTTAACAATCTATGCCGGCGCAGATACCACTATGCCTTATTTGTCCACATTTTTTATCAGCTTTCCATAGACTCCGCCGCCTCCAGCTTGAATTACAGCCGTGCCTGTTCTCGCAGCCACAATGCCTTCAGCAACTTTATCACCTACTGCACTTCGCAAAGCTTGTTCGCCTACGTTATGAAGCACATTCATTTCGGTACCAAACAAATTCAGTAGCTTCGCCATCCCCTTTTTCCCTAATCCCGAAATAAATTCCAGTGGAACCTGATAATGATAAGGAGGCCGATGGTCGGGGTGGTTGGGTAAGGCAGCATCGGCAATCTCATTAATACGATCAAGTACGCCTTTAACTACTTTATTGCTACCGCATCGTATACATCCCTTGCTGAGTGATAAATTACCGGTTTGTTCTGTATAACCGCATTTCTCACATAAAGTACGATGGTATTTGCCCAAACGTGGATTTAAACCATAATTAGCGGCTACTTTTCTAGCGCATTGTCTTAGCATAGCCTGCTTGATTTCACGAAAATTAGCTTCCTCTACGGCGAAGAGATTGTACTCCCTCGCAATTTTATCAAGTGAGTGAGCATCAGAATTAGTAAGAAACGTAAAACGCTCCAATTCTCCAATGCGATCAGCTAAATCACTGTCGGCACTTAACCCCAGCTCAACAGCTGACAATCTCTCCATTTCTTTATCTGTTAACAATTCGGAAAAGCGGGCAGCACAAGCCCCATAAATACTTTTATAAGGTGTGAAGATATGAGCAGGAATAATAAGGGCTTCGTAAGATACAGCAATATTAACTAATTTAGCCAGAGACATATGCGCATTTTGAGCACTTAAGTTAATATTTTTAATAAACTTTGCCATATAGCTCGAGAATTGCCGCATAGTAGCAATATCCGGTAAAAATAACAACGTATGAGCCATACCGCCTTGGGGCTCATACGTTTCAATCTCCGTGCCAAGCAAAACAGTAAGCGACTTACTGTATTGATAACCGCCCCCCGGAAGAACCTGTAATCGTCCTTCCATTACCAGGGCTTCTATGTCATTTAATACCAGTGGTGACATCGTATCAACAATCCCCACAATATCCATCCCCTTTTGGCGGAATGAATGTTCGCAAATATTACGGACAGTAAGGTTGCGGGATGTGGGGATTTTAATCCATTGCCCTTTTTCTGTTGCACCGACATGAACATGTAAATCAGCAAAATAGCATTTCATTACTCAGACTCCTGCCATTAAAAGACCGGTAATGGTTTTGTTATCACAAATTGAACCATCTGCTATCATGTTACGCAGTTCTTCTTTTGTATACGTTTCAATATGTAAGAACTCATCTTCATCCAACTGTTGAACCGTTTGAACAAGTTGTTCAGCAAGATAGATATGAATAATTTCATTGGAAAAACCGGGAGTGGTATAAACAGCTGCCAGTTTATGCAGTTGTTGACATTGATAACCTATCTCTTCTTCCAACTCACGAGTGGCGCATTTTTGAGGTTCTTCTCCCTTGTCTAGTTTGCCAGCCGGTATTTCCAGTAATATTTTCCCTGCGGCATGCCGGTACTGGCGAACCATAACAATGCGCCCATCGCTTAAAACGGGTACTACCGCTACCGCGCCAGGATGCTCCACCACTTCACGGGTGGCCTCTTTTCCATTTGGCAGTACTACTGTATCGCGGCGTAAGTTTATTACACGTCCTTGGAATAGCTGTTCTGTTCGCAAATGTTGTTCAAGTAATGTATCCATAAAATCCTCCTAGAATATATCACCATAAAATTACATATACATCTCTTAACGTAAGGGAGGGATGTTTTATGCCTATTTTCGTACAGGGCGGTTTTTTCTTCACCGGTAAAATAAAAGATCTGCTCATCCTTTTAGCACAATTACAGCAGGATCAGTCTACTGTTTCCCAATTAATTGAGCAAAAATTACATTAAAAATGTCTCGATCCAATCCTGTTCTTTGCTCACTCCATCCAAGGATAGTGAGTGTATCTTTTTAATACAAACATGGGTTGTGCAAACTCTGATTTGGACAATCCCTCTGGAACAATCACAGCGCACACCGGCAATTGTACCTGCTGTGCAGCCTCTTCTGTAATTGCTAATCCTCTCTGAATTTGCGCTAAATTCGTTTCTTCAGCCAAATTAGTATTGCTGATCAAACCGCTAATCGTCAGCTGAGAAGCTTGCTCAATACGGCTGATAGTGTTGATAATCCCTTCAACGGTACTAGTAAAAGGCCGGCATGTATTAACAACTAATAAAGCATCATAGTCCACTGCAGCTAACTGGGGACTAATTTGACCTAGCGCTATAGATGATTCACCACCGCCAACATCCATGACAACGTGCATAGCTGTATCCTGCAAAACAGGAAAAAGGTTTTGCGGCAAAATAGGTAAATCGGCATGAGCCAATCTCGCGTCAGGCGCAATAACCCTTACACCCTGAGCTTCGAGTATAGATCGATTCTCTCGTGTCCGAAAATAGGGTTTGATTATATCAATATCCACAATTGCTGTAGAATAACCGTTTTGCTTTAAATATAGCGCGTAATTAACCGCTAATTCTGTTTTCCCGCTGCCAAATTCACCAACAAAAATGGTTACTCTTTTAGCAGATAATAACTGTATTGTAGTATTCATCGTAAATCTCCTATTGATAAGTCTTAACTTCTTCCTGCCCCCGCAATACGCGAAGAGTTCCTTCTACCAGTGCCTGCAGTTCGTCTTCACCTGGATAAATAAGCACTTTTGCTATAAACTGCACTCGCTCAGTAATCCATTGTACAAGCATCTTCGAGTGAGCTAATCCGCCGGTGAGCACAATGGCATCTGCGTTACCATTAACTACGGTAGACATCGCCCCAATTTCCTTAGCCACCTGATATGCCATTGCTTCATAGATTAAGGCTGCCTTTTCGTCGCCTGCCGCAATACGCTGCTCGATTTCCCGGCCGTCATTGCTGCCCAAATGAGCAACCAATCCAGCACTGCCGACTAATTTCTTTTTCATTTGCTCCAGGGTGTAGTTACCGGAAAAACACATTTTTATCAAATCACCGGTAGGAAGAGCACCGGCTCTTTCTGGAGAAAATGGTCCTGCCTCATTGGGATTTGCTACATCAATCATGCGTCCATGCCGTTGAATGCCAACTGAAATTCCACCACCTAAATGAACCATGATCGCAGTTAGGTCTCGATACTCGATTTGCAGGTCTTTTGCTACACGATGAGCAACGGCTTTCAAGTTGAGTGCATGGAATAAGCTCCGTCGCTTTATCTCAGGAAGCCCGCTTATTCTAGACAGAGGCTGCAATTCATCAACGCTTACAGGATCAGCAATAAATGCCGGTACCCCTGCCTGGGCCGCAATACCGCGAGCAATCAATCCCCCTAAATTTGAAGCATGTTCAGTCTGTATGCCGGTACGAAGATCCTCGCACATGACTTCATTAACTAAATATGTACCACTGTCCAACGGTTTCAATGGCCCACCACGCCCGACTACAGCATCTATCTTATTCAAATCCACCCCATGGTGCACTAAAATTTGTTCTACCAGGGCAAGACGAAATTCATACTGGTCATTGATTCGAGCAAACTTCTGCAATTCTTCATTATTATGCCGAATTACATGCTCAAATTGACAATTCTCATTTTTATATAAAGCAATTTTGGTGGAAGTTGACCCTGGATTGATTGCTACTATTACATATTCTTTATCCATATTATACCTCCATCATATCTTTGTTAGTGTTATTCATGATAATTTTTAAAAATCCTGCCCAATCAGCTGCGCTGACTCTCTATAGACTTTACATGGGTGCGGTCAGAAAGTTATAGCTTTCTGACAAAATAAAAAGACTTGGCTCGCACCAAGTCCTCAAAGATGCAGGTAAAGACCTGCGTTTTATTAGCGGTCAAACGTAGGTTGTGAAAAATAAAATCCGGACAAATGCCCGGATTTTACAAACTATTTGGAAGTATGACTTTCAACATCGGAAGCACCATTTTGCCTGAGAATTTGGGCTGCCTGCTGAACCTTAGTTGCTTCGGCCCGAATAACAGCCAGTATGTTACCTTGAGCGACACTTTGCTCATAACGTTGACTGGTTTCAGCCGGAATACCCCAATCAATTAAACCGCCAGCAATACTGCCTGCAACAGCACCACTCAGTGCAGCGGCAATAGGACCGGCAGCAATTATTGGACCAATTCCCGGTATGGCCAATGCTCCGGCTCCTACAAGCAATCCGCCAATACCACCGAGCGTACCGCCCGTCAACGCACCATCGGTAATATCATCTTCATAAGTCTTTGATCCATCATTCTTTTGACCTTTAGAGATAATATTAATCTCTTCTGTATTAAATCCTTGACTACGAAGCTGTCTGACTGCTTTCTCAGCACTATCCCTGTCAGAAAAAACTCCGATAACCGCTTTGACTCCCGTACCTGCATTCGCTTGATTTGATGAATTATTTGAAGAGGTATTTGCAGTGGTAGCAGTAGTCGATCCAGTCTGCGAGCTCGAATAGCTGGTAATAACAGCATTCGTTTGAGTAGAGTCATTGTTTTGTTGAGCCAATCCTAATTCCCCCTAACATTAAAAACTAATGTTAGTCTATCCCTGGTAAGAATTAATATTCACTTTCACGGCGATCACGACGATAGGCGCTATACATCTTGTCATAAGCATTATTTAAATCGACAATAATTACTTCATCTCCAATGCGTTTAATGGCATTCCAGGGAATAGTAGAATGACGAGTTTCACTAAAAAAACTAAACATACTTCCTTTTGCTGGAAGAACAAGTGCCTGAATTCGTCCGGTATGGTCATCAAAAGTTAACTCGCACTCATCAACTACCCCCAAACGCGATCCGTCACCAAGATTAATTACTTCTTTGCCTGATAAATCGCTTAATCTCATTTTGCTTCACCTGCTTTACTATTATTTATTAAGAATACGGAAAAAAAAAGGTTGTATAATTGCCAAACCCATGGAGAACAAAGCAAGCGGATCAAGAGCAATCGTGTATAGCGTTACTTTAGCCGGTAAATCAATTTTCAAAAAGGATATTAGCATAACCAGCGATAAGTAAAGGCCACCTGCTGTAGCTACCAATTCTTGCACTGCCAAGGTCAGTGGAGATGATTTGGGCACTAGCTCCTCTAATGAATTTCGATACCGGTCCACACGCAACCAAAGAGATAGAGCAGTTAAAATGCAAAACAAGAGCAATGCCATTGAGGTAATCATGGACATCCCTCCGCACTTACTTATTCAATAAATATGCCCGTAAAAAATATATATGTATGGAAAAGTAGAAAAGACCTGACTTGCACTCGCCTTTTTAAGGCCCAAATACAAGCCAAGTCTTTTTATTCTCCCGTACTGCCCATTCCGCCAGTTCGTATCATTTGTGCACAATCGGTATCAGTTCTAAGGTATTTCCCAAATATGCCTTGAGCAATACGCGTGTTTTTTTCTACTTTGACAGCTGTTTTACTGTGATTGAATAACGCAATCATAATATGGCCTTCATTGTCGCTATTATTATAATAATCAGCATCAATAATTCCTTGGCCATTAATAAGTGACAGATGGTGTCTGATTGCCATACTTGAGCGTATGTGAACACCCAAATATTCATCATTTTGCATATATGCTTTTAAGCCTGTAGGCACTAACGTTACCGTACCTGACTCTAAAATAATATCTTCAGCAGCAGCTAAATCATACCCTGCGCTATAAGCTGTTTTACGTTCCGGTAAAGAGACAGAACTATAGCCGGTCACTCGTTCAAAACCGCGAATCCTTTTTTCCATATTTTCTCCTTAAAAAGTAATGTCAGCCGGCAATACCTTTTCGTCCACAGGACCTAAAGCAGTAAAGCAAAAGGTTGCTGAGCGGAACAAAGCAGCAGCCATGTCGCTTATATTTGCTATTGTCACTTTTTCAATTTTTTCGACTACCTCATCGAGAGTAACGTATTTACCTAATGTTATTTCCATCTTCCCAATACGTGACATTCTACTGCTGGAGCTTTCTAATCCTAGCAGTAAGCTACCTTTAATTTGTTCTTTAGCCCTAGTTAACTCTTTAGCAGTAATGCCGTCTTTTTTTAATTCACCAATTGTTGCTAGTATTAATTCAATCACCTGTGCCGTATTAGTCGGTCTAGTACCAGCATAAACGGTAAAAAGTCCTGCATCACTGTAATTGGTCTGATAAGAATAAACAGAGTAGGCCAGCCCCCGCTCTTCACGGATGGATTGGAAAAGGCGGGAACTAATGCCTCCGCCCAAAATATTGTTCAAAATATGGACAGGATAAATTTCCGGAGCGTTTTGGGCAACACTGATGGTGCCTAGACATAAGTTGACCTGTTCAGTTTCTTTTGCTTGAAAGGTGCGAACTGGTGTTAAGAGAGGGATCTGATGATGAACTGCAGCTTTTTTTCCCGCCAAATGGCCCAAAAAACGATTAGTCAATTCAACTAAAGCGTCATGAGAAAGATTGCCTGCAGCTGCTACCACCATATTATCGGGAGTATAAAAATCATGATAATACTCTAAAACCAAAGAGCGATCAAAACTATTAATTGATTCAACAGTGCCTAAGATATTACGCCCCAGTGAATGGCCTGACCAGTTACAATCAAGGTGGATATCATGTACCAATTCATCAGGGGAATCCTCATACATCTTGACTTCTTCCAAAACAACTTCTCGTTCCCTAGCAATATCTTCAGCATCAAACCGGGAGTTAATAAGCATGTCGCTTAAAATATCCATAGCTAAATGAATATGCGTGTCGAGAACTTTTATATAATAACAAGTGTACTCCTTAGCTGTAAATGCATTCAATTGACCCCCAACTTCGTCTACAATTTCAGCAATATCTTTTGCAGAGCGTGTTGCCGTTCCTTTGAACAAGAGATGTTCAATAAAATGCGATATACCATGATTATTTTCTTGTTCACTACGCGATCCAGTGCCAATCCAAATGCCCAGCGTTACTGATTTGACATAAGGAATAGCCTCTGAAACAACGCGGATACCATTGGTCAATACTGATTTTTGATACATATAATGCTCCTTTATTGCAATATGATAAATACACTTCTGCTGTAAACTAAGAAATCCTTCTATTGCTAGTATATTCAACAAAATAAAGAAATAACAGAGGCCGAAACCTCTGTTATAAAATATCTAGTTATTATTGAAATACTTAACAATACCGTCAACAATCCCTTGAGCCATTTGATTGCGGTAAGAATCTTCCTGCAACCGGGCAGCTTCTGCTGCATTGCTTACAAAGCCCATCTCGACTAAAATGGCGGGCATAGAAGCATTACGCAATACGTAGTACGTAGCCGGCGAAGTACCTTTATCAACAGCTCCGGTCTGCCTAATAACGCTGCTTTGCACTGCTGATGCCAATGCATTACTAGAATTACCGTTAGGATAAAAGGTCATAGCTCCGGTAATTGATGAGTCAGTATTGCTATTCGAATGAACACTGACAAATATATCAGCATTATTTGCTTGGGCGATATCCAAACGGGCTTGAAGTTCTTCTCCCAGTGTGCTTCCTTCAGCAGCTACCGTCTTGTCTGAACTGCGTGTCATAGCAACTTTTGCTCCTGCTTGTACCAATTTATCCCGTATTTTTAAACCAACAGCTAAATTATTGTCAGACTCGCGGGTATTATTGTCTACAGCACCGGGATTACTTCCGCCGTGACCAGGGTCAATTACAATTGTCTTTCCCTGTAGCACTCCTGAATTCTGAACTCCTCCCGATTCAGGTAAGGGGGTTACTTTCCCCGGATTAGTTGTTGTATCGCTTTTTCCACCAAAAATATTAAAAATCGGACCTAATATCTTATCAAATAGTAACCCGAAAATATTATTAAAGAATCCCCCATCTGCGGCGTTACTGCCAGAAGAAGACATAGTTGACGTCGCCAAACTTCCCACTAGATCATCTAGAGCAGCAGCATGAGATACTTGCACAGGAATCATTATGGAAACCGCCATAAACACCAGCATCGCAACTGCAAAAATTTTTCTGTTATCCACTATAGAAACCTCCTGACATTGAACTTTTGATTCAATTGTTTTTTATGTGAAGCTTATCTTTAAAAACTTGCCAATATCCCGGATCTTCTTCGCCTAATTTCCACATAGCCACTCCGGCAATGTCATAACGGTTTACAAGATCCAGTTTGTATTTCAAGCTTTCCTGATTTTCAAACCAAACCTGATGATCAATTCCATCAGAATCCTTATACGCAAAATACGGTGATTTTGATGACTCGTCCCACTTTACATCTGCATTATATTGTTTTACCAGCTCCATTAGCGCACTGTATTCTAAGGAATTAACGCCTTTAGTCGACCAATCATAACCATAAGCGGCAATTCCCAGATAAAGTTTATCTTTAGGAATAAACTTTAGAGCATAGGTAAGATTTTTCTCTACCCATCCAATACCGGCGATTGGGCCAGCATTGCTCCATACTCCGTGGTTATCATAAGACATAATCATGATTTTATCAGCATACCGGGCCAACTGAGCATAATCATAGGCAATAGCAACATCATTACTCTCATCTTGCTTAGGAAAAACATCAATTGTAATTAAATATCCCTGCGGCTTTAATTGACTGGATAACTCTTTCATAAAAGCAGTTAAATTATCCCGGTCTCCTGCCGGAACCATTTCAAAATCAATATTAACGCCATCAAGCTTATACTGTTTAATATAAGCTTCAAGATTAGCAATAGCCTTTGTACGTAAATCAGGATTAGCTAAAAGTGTATGAATTGGTAACTCGCCATTACTTTCTTTTGCATTGTTCACCAAGAGCAATGCAGATACATTATTCTTATGTGCAAACTCAATTACTGCGGCATGGTCCTCGCCACCTCGATTGGTCACTGAGCCATCACTCTGTAAGGTTGCCCAAAAGGGTGCTATCGTTCCAATTGAATCTACATTCGCTTTTAAAGAGTTAAAGGATGAAGTGTCTTTCCCCCACCATTCGGCATAGAAGCCAATAATCTCTTTTCCTGGCATATTAGGAATAACTTTCCCGATACCAGTATTATTCGGTACTGCGGGAACAATATTTGACAACTTTCCTAGCAAGTTGTCAATTAACACTCCAATGAACCCAAACAAGCTTTGTCCATTGGACTCATTACCTTGTCCCACTAGCTCTTGTAATGAAAAAGCGTAGGCCGGAGCAGCAGGTAACATGGCGGTCACTACTATGACTGCCACAAGTAACCAAGAGAGCTGGGTTTTATAGTCACGCATAGCAAACTCCTTCCTACTCCATAAACATTATGTCAACATGTTAACATAATACGACGAATATAGCAATAAAAAAAATAGACATATGTATGCCTATTTATACTAATTAAGTATATCAGATACAGTTGTAATCGTGTATCCTTTGTCTTTTAATTCCTTGATTAACTCTGGCAAGGCTTTTGCTGTGGGATCTGTAGGATGCATTAAAATAATAGCGCCATTATGAATTTTCTTCAACACTCTGTTTTTGAGAACTTCTACTGGTGGACGCTGCCAATCAATCGTATCAATACTCCACATGATCGTTGTATAACCTAAATCAGCTGCTGCCGCTAATACATTGTCATTGTATTCACCGTAAGGAGGAGCATACAATGAGGTTTTTACATTTGTAGTTTCTTGAACTAATGCTTCGGTACGAGTGATTTGCTCTTGGTTTTGCTGTTTCGTCAGATTATTGGGATGTGGATGACTATAAGAATGATTTCCTAATTCATGTCCGCGGTTTGCAATATCCCGCAATAGTTCAGGATAGCGCTTTGCCCAGCTTCCGCCAATAAAGAATGTAATTTTGATGTTGTTTTTATCCAAAGTATTTAGCATATCTGGTAAAAACTCTTCACCCCAAAACACATTGCAAGCAAATGCAATCTTAGGGTTACCTGTATTACCGTGCGATATTGGTTGAGGTTTAACTGGCGGTAACAAATCACCTAAATATGGCTGAAGCATGCCGGATAACATTGCAACAGCAAGAAAAATACCAGTTGCAAAAAAAACATACCACTGAGGAAAGCGTCGAATAATCAGGAGACGCATACCATCACCTCTGCGCCGTTACGTATTTATAACAGTATATTAGCGATCTCTGCCTTTCATGAAATAAAAAAACATAAACCGTAAAGGTTTATGTTTTTTTTATTATTCTGTTTCGCGAGGCTCATCTTTAAGCAGTTCTTTGCGAGATAGATTAACCCGGCCTTGACGATCAATTTCTGTGACTTTAACCATTATTTCGTCACCAATTTTCACAACATCTTCGACTTTGGCAACGCGTTCACGGGCAAGCTGGGAAATATGAACAAGTCCTTCTTTACCTGGAATAATTTCAACGAAAGCACCAAAATTCATTATGCGGGTGACTTTACCCAAATAAATTGCGCCTAATTCTACATCCCGAACAAGATTTTGTATAATACGAACGGCTTTTTGACCTGCTTCTCTGTCAACAGCAGCTATGAAAACTTTACCGTCGTCCTCAATATCAATTGTCACACCGGTTTCATCAATAATTTTCTTGATAGTCTTGCCACCTGGCCCAATAACATCACGGATCTTATCAGGATCAATTTCCATCGTAATAATGCGTGGTGCAAAAGGAGACAATTCCGGTCGTGGTTCACCAATAGCAGAAAGCATTTTGCCAAGAATATGAGCCCTGCCAAGACGTGCCTGCTCTAAAGCATCAGTCAATATTTCTTTAGTAAGACCAGCTATTTTGATATCCATTTGAATAGCTGTAATGCCCTTTTCTGTTCCAGCCACTTTAAAATCCATGTCCCCCAGAGCATCTTCCATACCTTGTATGTCCGTTAAAATCGTATAATAGTCACCGTCTTTGACTAAGCCCATGGCCACACCCGATACCGGTGCTTTTATCGGAACGCCTGCGTCCATCAGAGAGAGAGTACTACCGCATACGCTTCCCATCGAACTCGAACCGTTAGATTCAAGCACTTCCGATACCAGCCTGATTGTATAAGGGAATTCCGTTTCAGATGGAAGTACAGGAACTAATGCCCGCTCGGCTAATGCACCATGACCAATCTCACGTCGTCCCGGACCACGGGAGGGCCTGGTCTCACCAACACTAAAGGATGGGAAATTATAATGATGCATATAACGTTTAGACTCTTCTACACCTAACCCATCGAGAATTTGCTCATCGCCAATCGCACCAAGTGTGGTTACCGTTAGTACCTGGGTTTGTCCACGTGTAAATAATCCTGAACCATGTGTACGTGCTAAGAGGCCTACTTCACAAGATACAGGACGCACTTCGTCCACTTTGCGACCGTCAGGACGAATTTTATCTACTGTAATCATTTTACGGACGGTTTCTTTTACTATTTTTTGCAGGCAATTACTTACATCTTTCGGATTGTCAGGGTAGATAGCAGCAAAATGGGTTGCTGTCTCTATTTTAAGTTGTTTAATTTGTTCTTCTCTAGCTAATTTATCTGGATTGGTGACAGCGGTTCGCATTCTTTCTGTAGCATATTCGCGAACAGCCGCATCAATATCTGCCGGTACTTTATAAAGTTTTAATTCCCGTTTCGGTTTACCAACTTGAGCGACAATATCATCTTGAAAAACAACAATTTGCTTGATGATTTCATGGCCAAAGGTAATTGCTTCCAGGACTATTTCCTCTGACAATTCACTTGCAGCAGCTTCAACCATAAGTACAGCATCGCGTGTGCCGGCGATTACTAAATTAAGCTCACTTTTTGCTTGTTCTTCTATTGTAGGATTAACGATCATTTGTCCGGCAATACGGCCAATTCTTACTCCGGCAATAGGGCCGTTAAAGGGAATATCCGATATGGCAAGCGCGCATGAGGCACCAATCATTGCCGGTATTTCAGGAGAATTATTTTGATCTACCGACAAGACAGTTGCAACAACTTGTACATCATTGCGAAATCCATCAGCAAATAAGGGACGAATAGGCCGATCAATTAAACGTCCCGAAAGAATAGCGGCTTCACTAGGACGTCCTTCCCGTTTAATAAAACCACCGGGAATTTTCCCTACTGAATAAAGACGTTCTTCGTAATCAACAGTCAAAGGAAAAAAATCAATTCCCTCTCTGGGTTCAGCAGAAGCTGTAGCTGTTACTATAACTGCGGTATCACCATAGCGAACCAGTACCGCTCCACCGGCCTGCTTAGCTAATTTACCAGTTTCAATGACCAATGGTCTACCTGACAATAGCATTTGAAAAGTGTGCATTCAGGTCTTCCTCCTCTTAAACACTGTTCTTTTTCTACCAAAGTTTAACACTTCGACATTTTTTTTAGTATTCCCTTTTTTCTTTTTGTCTAACCCTGAAAAATAAATAGAAAAGCGGGAATATCCCGCTTTTCCATTACTTTCTAAGATTCAGTTTCTCGATAATAGTGCGATAACGTTCCAAATCGTTGTCACGAAGATAGTTTAATAAACCTCTGCGTTGACCAACCATTTTCAAAAGACCACGACGAGAGTGGTGATCTTTCTTGTGTTCTTTCAAATGTTCTGTTAAGTAATTAATGCGTTCAGTCAAAATTGCGATTTGCACTTCTGGTGAACCAGT
>Ga0366786_1072_pt1 | contig 16911 bp, 19 predicted proteins | sample TotcelHN113001M9_FD_207046 | JGI IMG/M metagenome (GOLD analysis project Ga0366786, IMG submission 207046) | Enriched cells from coal bed in the Powder River Basin, Montana, United States - Total cells N11 rep2 HSBNCT.N11.300.1.M9 ... | reverse complement strand
ATCCTCCGTCGTGGTGGCGGCGATCCCGGTCACTGACTGGTCCGGTTCGGGGATGTTGCTAACGCCGGGTCCCTGCAACCCGTCCGGGTTCCTTGGAGATGTGAGTTCGTCACGAAGGCGTCCGGACTCATCGCAGAGCTGGCGCCACGGCTCGCCTTGAAGGCCCGCCGAGGTCGGGACGGCCGCGCCGGCCAAGTCGTCGGCTGCCTGCAGTAGCTGGACACACCCGCGGGCTTCATCAGCGGTCAAGCCGTTGCCGACGAGATCGAGGCCCAGCGACGGGATTCGGAGGCGCCCGGCGGAAGTCGCGACCAACTCAGTCCCCGTGCGCCGCTCGCCTTTGGGATCGACGATCAGGACAACTGTGCCTGTGAGGAGCGGCATGCTTCCTACGAGTTCGGTCAGTTCGTCGACGTGACCGGACTGGTCGTGGCGGGCCACTAGGATTCGGCTCATCCAGAGTTCGTCGTCAGCGTGTTCGACCCGGGCCGTAGGTGCGTTGACCGTGCCCGTGCGGTTGATCCGATCCACCATTTCAACGGCAGCTGTGAGGCTGTCGTCGATCCCGGCTCGGTCTGCGTGGTGATGGCAACGGCTCGGGTTGAGCCCGACGATCTCGTGGAACACGCCGACGAGGTCTATCTCGAGGTCCCGTGACCAGGGGTTGGTGGCGAGCTCGGCGGCAACGTATCGGGCGAGATCGTCCGTGTAGTCGACGTCGCCGGTGACCGTCAGGGTGCCAAACTGTTCGAGGTTGAGCAGCCACCAGTGGCCGGTGTCGTCCGCGCCGAGGGTGGCGAGATGCGGCCAGGGGGCCGGGCCGTCGGGTTCGAGCTCTCCAATGCTGTCCGGGTCGTCAGCAGTGGTGATCGTCCAGGAACTCACGCCGTCGAGGCGCCGCCAAGGCTCGGGAAGATCGGTGCCGTCCGCCACATGCACCGTGAGAGAGGATCGCGCCACCTCGACAGCGATGACCGGTGGAAGCCGGCCAGCGCTATCCAACGCCGCGGCGGCGAGTCGGCGCAGAGTCTCGTCCACAAACGTGACGAGGTCGGCGATCGGCCTGCCTTGGTGTCGCAGGGTCTTCTCCACTTGCGCGGTAGCAGGTGGCGGCGACGAGGTCGCGAAGCCGGGACGGCGGTGATGGTGCTGGATTGCCCGTCGACGTTGCAGGATCAGCCAGAGCCCTCCGGCCAGCAGGGCTCCGGCCCCGGCCAGGCCGGTGAGCAGCCATCCGGGTGCGTAGCCGATCTCGCCCTGCTGATCAGCATGTTCACCCGAGGTTGGAGCATCGATCTCGGAAGAGGTAGCCGTCGTCTCGCTGGGGGCTGTTCTTTCCGGTCCTGGCGTTGGCGACTGATTCTCGGGCGAGGGCACGCCGGGCGTAGCCACCACCTTTGGCTTGTCCGGCTTTCCTTCGCTCCGCGCCTCCTTCTCCCGACCCTCGCCATTCGGAATGTTGAGTTTCCATCCGATGTCGATGACGTCGGGGTCGCTCAGGTGTCCACCTCCGGGTTGGCGGACCTGCTTTGAGGCTTGATAGATGGCGGGGTAGCGGTGGGCGTCGCCGAGGTGGTCGAGGGCGATCTGGCTGAGAGTGTCGCCCTTCTTCACGGTGTAGCGCTCGAACTGCTGCCTATGAGCCTCGGCCTGCGGGCTGGGGCGATGGGAGGGCGCGTCGAGGGGTGCGGCCACCGCTGAGGGCTGGTGACCGGCGTCCGTCGGCTGGGCGAGACTGCCTTGCATGGTGATGAAAAGAGTGAGTGCTGCGGTGATGAGGCTCTGAGCGAGTCTCTGCGGGATCGAGAGGCCGCGCAGCGTGGGGACCTGGATATGCCGAACCCGGGCGATGATCTCGGTGATGACGGAGAAGGTGAGGATGGCCCAGGTGACCCAGCCGATGACTTTGACGAGGGTGAGGAAGATCGTGCCGTCATCGGGTCGCAGCAGTGCTTGCCAGATTCCCTGAATGGTCGGTTCGACGTACGGCAGCCCGACTGGTCCGACGGCGATGAGTAGGGCTGGCATCCCGAGCAGGATTAGGGCCAGTCCGATGGTGGCGGCCAGGCCGGTGGCGATGCGTCGCATTATCGTTCGCTCCCGTCTTGTGCCCGAACAAGTCGGGCGGTGGAGTTGCCGGTGACCGTGAACGGTCCGAGCCCGATCGAGCCGAGGAACAGAGGTTGGTAGCGAGCAGTGGTGGTGATCTGGAGTTGGCGTCCACCGGCTTCGGTGGTGACGGTTCCGGTCATGCCGGCGCCGGCGATGTAGGTGAGTGCGGCGCTGCGGGCACGGACGGTGTTGACCCGGGTGGTGGGCTGGCCGGACATGAGGCTGTCGGGGTCGATTTGTTGGCCGGCGATGCGGGCGGCCTGGGCGGCGATGTCGGTGGCGCGCATCTTGGCGTTGATCTGGCCGGTCAGGTCGACCGATATCCCGACGATGAGGGTGAAGGCAGCCACGATCAGGAGTGCCCAGATGCTGATCGATCCTCGCTCGTCGTGGCGCAGGTCGCGGCGTGTCACTTCGCTCATCTCCGTTCCCGGTAGGTGTCGAGTGGGCTGGTCATGGTGGCCCGGATCGTGATGTCGCCGGGCAGGCCGGGCACGGTCAGGTCGGAGAGGGCGACTCGGCAGGTGATGGTGGCCGACACCGTGGCTGGCGTCCCTGCAGGCACTGTGAACCCGGTCAGGTCGAGGTGTAGGTCGTGGGTTGAGCACGGCAATTGCTGGCGCAGACCGGCCTCGGTGGCGGTGTTGGCTGCGGTTCGGGCCCGGCTGGTGGTGCGCTCGAGGGAGGCGGCGCGTGCGGTATCGGCGGCGATGCTTTGGACGCTCTGGTGGGCGAGGGCGACGCGTCCGCCGAGGATGACCAGGCCGATGAGCAGGATCACTGCCGGTCCGATGACTGCGGTCTCGATGGCGGCTGAGCCGCGTTCGTCGCGTTTCATGTGATCCGCTCCACAGGCAGGTTCGTGGATTGTTCAAGCTTGGGCTGCCAGCCGGGGATCACGCTCAGCGTGGTGCCGGAGACCTGGACAGCGACCCTGGTCGCGGTCCGGGTGCAGCTGATCTCGGTGTGGGTGAGGACGTCGCCAAGGCTGGTGATGAAGGCGCGGGCTGCGGCTTGGCACGCGTTTGGGGTGCCGTGTTCGGCGGCGGCAGCGCGAGCGCCGGTGGTGGCGGCGGCCAGGGCGGCGTCGCGTCCGTAGAAGTAGAGGCCGGCCTGCAGCCCGGTGAACGCGATGGCGAACAAGACCGGCATCAGCACCACCATCTGGATGCTCACTGCGCCCCGCTCGTCTCGCCGCACTCGGGTGCCTCCGGCCGTCATCAAGGTGTTCTCAGTGGATGCGGGCGGCTTGGCTGTGGAGGTAGCCGTTGATGACAGCTACAACGATGGCGACGAACCCGATCGCGGCGACGCCCCACAGCACCTGCTCGATGGTGGTCGAGCCGCGCTCGTCGTGACGCAAGCGCTGCAAGCGGTATTGAGTGGTCACCGTCAGTGCGTGGAACTGGGCGGCTGCGGTGCGGGTGAGTTCGTTCATGTCGGTTTCCCTTCGATGGGCTATGTCAGGCGTTGATGAGTCGGAGCAGGGCGGGAACGAGCAGGACGCTGAGGAAGATCACGGCCGCGAGGCTGCCGGGGATGACCATGCGCTCCCCGATCTCGTTGGCTGTGGCCTGGTCGGTGGTGAGCTGGGCGTTGCGGCTGGCGGTGGCCCGGGCGCGGAGCGTGTCGTACACCGGGGCGCCTTCCTCGCCGCACAGCCGCATGATGTCGGCCAGGTCGTCCAGGTCGCTGACGCCAAGTTCGTCGGCAAGGCTGTGGAGGGCGTCCCAGGGTTGCTGGCCGGAGAAGCGGGAGCGGGCGAGTTCCTCGCTGATCCGCCGGAACGGCCAGGAGTCGCCGACGTCAGCGGCGAGCTCCATGGCCTGCCGCGAGCCGGACGCTCCGCCATGTCGTTCGAGGGCCACGAGGTCGGTGTAGGAACCGAGTGCCCGGCTGAACTCGGCACGGGCCTTGGCGGCGTCCTGTTTGACGCTCAGGTCGGGCAGGAACCAGCCGGCCGCCATCCCAGCCAAGGTGGCCGCGACCGGGATCGTGATCGGCATCTCGAAGGTCCAGGAGAACAGCCAAGCGAGCAGCGGGACTGCGATCGCGGCCATGGCGGTGAAGGCCAGCTTGTCGCCGTACAGGGAGGCGACCGATTTGCGCAGGACCGCCAGGTCCTTGGCCGGGGCGCGGACCCGTGACAGCGGCAGATGTCGGATCGCCCACAGCCCGACACGTTCACTTGAGTCGATGGGGGTGATGAGGGATGCCGTGGCAGGGATGGGTTTGTGTGCGGAGAGCCGGTTGAGGGCGTCGGCCAGGTCGGGCTGCACTGGGGATACCCACCAGATCGCGACCGCGACGCCGCCCATGACCAGCGTGCCGGCCAGCATCCACAGCTGTAGTGAGGTCATCGCCGCTCCTCCGCCCGGACGGCGAGGAAACGTGCCGGGGCTGGCGTGGCGGCCATGTGGCGCATCCATGCCAAAGTGGCGGCGTAGCAGGCGAGCAGCACCAGCAGGATTGCCTGACCCACCGGGGTGCCGTACGGGGCGAGGAATTGGCCCGACATCGCGAGTACTGCCAGCGCGCTAGTGGCGATGATCGTCACCCAGCGTGCGGTGGCCCGGGGCTTGGCGCGGTCGGCCTCGACCTGGCGGCGAACCCGCACCTCGGCAGCTGTGGATTCGGCCAGCCCGGTCAAGACTGCCGCCAGACCTGGGCCGCGTTTGCGGGCGCCAAGGATCAAGGCGGCAGCAACCAGGTCGCCGGTGGCGTCATCGATCTCGTCAGCGAACGCGCGCAGCGCCGCTTCCGTCGGCCAGCGCGCTCGGAGCCGCGCGACGAGCCCGCTGACCTGGGGCCGGACCGCCTCCGGGGTGGAGCGCAGGCTCGCCATCAACGCCTGCTCCAGTCCTTGACCGGCGGTCAGGACACCGGACAAGTTCCGGTTCCATTCGGCGATCCCGTCCAGCCGGGCGATCCGCCCCGCCTCCGTAGAGTTGGCCAACAGGACCGGCAGTCCCACCACTGCCGCGGGCAGTAACACGATGAGCACAACCCAGCCAGTGAGCAGTCCGGCGACCACCCCGATCGCCAACGCGGCCAGGCCAACCCAGCGGCGGCGGGCCGGAATGGCTGCCCACCAGCCGATCCGGCCCGGGCGGGCATTGGGCTGCTGAGCCTTCTCCGGTGCGGGCCGCAGCCCGATGATCAGACACAGCAGGCCACCAGCCACGAGGGCACCGGTGAGCGCGGCCAGGAGCCCGTTCATGCCGGCCGCCTCGGGTTGGAGTCCGCCTCGGCGAGGAAACTGTTGTAGTGGAAACCGTGCTCCACTAACTGGTCAAGGATCGGCCCCGGCGGCGGGGTGTCAGCGACCCCGCATGCGCCCGTCGTGGCACGAAAAATCGAGGTCAGGCTGTACCGCTTGTTCTCCTCGCCGGGTTCGACGGCGAGGATCTCGCAAACCCGGCGCACCTTACGGCCCACCGTCCCGGGCACGCTCGAGCGGATGATCTCGCAGTTCATCTGGACGATGAAGTCGATCGTGTCGGCCAACTTCGTCGCAGCCAGTTCCATCGTGACGTGCGGCCCAGCCTCCATCGCGCAGGTGATCAGCTTCCGCATCGTGGCATACGCGTCTGCGGCGTGGGTGGTCGACAACGAACCGGCGCCGGACTCCATCAGTTTGATCATCGACCACACCTCGGGTCCACGGATCTCGCCCAGAATCTGCCGGGACAAGGTGAACCGGAAACTGTCGATCACCTGCTCCGGCGTCCGCCGCTCCCCCAACGAGCGGCCATCACCGGCGCGCTCGCCGGAGCCGGGACGCTCCTCCCAGGCATGCACGATGCGGTGCTGCTCTGGCAACTCGTGAAGGAACAGTTCATACTCGGTCTCGAAAGTGCCGATCACCTCCCACGGGTCCACCTCGGCACACAACGCCCGCACCAGGGTCGTCTTCCCATCCCCCTGCCCACCGGAGACCACTATCGATCGCCGAGCACGCACCGCGGCGGCGAGGAAGCTCGCCATCACCGGCGAGACCGTGTGCCAGTCGACCAGGTCGGCCAGGGTCACCCGCCGCACCCGGTGACGGCGGATCACGACCGACGGGCGCGCCGTGTCCCGGGCGGCAGCCAAGCGGGAGCCATCCTCCAGCCGAAGGTGAAGCGACGGCTGGGAGGCGCTGAACGGACGCGGGTTATCGGCCCGCGAGCCCATGAACTGCAGGAAATCGAGGAGCTCGTCGTCACTGTCGGCCACCGGTTCCGCCTCGGCCAGCGTGCCATCGGCCCGCTCGACAACCACCCGGTCATGGCCGGTGATCATCACGTTCTCCACCGAATCGTCATCCAGCAACGGCTGCAGCCGGCCCAGCCGGAACAGAGCATCGAACACCGCGTCCGCAAGCACACCCCGTTCTCCCAAAGTGCGGGCCTGTCCGCGTTCGGCCACCGTGATCGCGTCGGCGGCGTCCAGCAGCCGCCCGATGATCTCGCGGCCCAGATCCTCTTGATCCGTGCGGCTCATCCCGGGGCGCTCGCCGAGCGCCTCGGTCAACGCCGCTGACGCCTCGCTTCGGAACCGGGCGACCTGTGACCAGTCGATATCGGTGTTGGTGGTTCTGATCCGGGCACGCCAGCTATCCGGCAGGTCGTCGGCGGGCAGCGTCGAGGTCGGCACCACGACCACATGGGGAGTGGCTTCTGGATCCCCTGCCGGGTCATAGCGGAAGGTGGAGCGCACCCGGCCCGGCAACGAGTTGCCGTTGACCTTGGGTGCGGCGGCGAACAGCGGTGTGTCCAGAGGGTCCTCGTCGAATCCTGGATCGGTCATGGCGTGGTCCTTCCTGGCAGCGATTCGGCCTGAGCTAGCACGCTTCGGAACGGTCGGGCCGTTTCGGCAGTCGTGGATCGAAGCGTTTCGCCGATGGCATCGATCGACTTGATGTAGGCCGAGGACTCGAACGCCGCCCCGGCCACCAGCTCGCCGCGCCGGAACCGGCGCCACCACGACGGTGTGGGCGGCAACTCGCCATGGGAGAAAACCCTCGCCAGCGCTGGCGCCCACCCCACCGAACCGAGCACCGGAACCCCCAAAGTCCGCGACACTTCACGGGCTCCATACGGACGCCCCTCCCCCACGACCAATAGGCGCGTCGCATGGCCAGGCGCATCCTCGGCCGCCAAAGCGGCGGCCCACGAGCGGGCCGGGGCAAGCCCCGGCAGGTCGCTGTAGGTCAGAAGCAACGTGATGTCCGAGCCCGACACCAACGGGACAGGCCAGCCATTTAAACCCAACCGGCCAGCATCGACGATCACATCCGTCGCAGCCGGATCGAGCCCACGGAGCACCCCCAGCAGCGGACTCCACAGCTGGGCCACACCAGACGCCTGCTCGTGCGTGCGGACCCCGACCAGCACCGAGGCCTTCGAGTCAGCCAAAGGCACCAGCAACTTGGGGAGCGCGTCGGCCAACAAGTCCGAACGATGCGCGATCACCAGATCAACCATGCCCGGCTGATCCAGCTGTGCCCGAAAGAATCCGGCAAGCATTCCCGATCCGCCAGTCGGGTCCGCCTCGACCAACAGCACCGGACGCGGCCACCGCAACGCCAACGCCAACGCAGTGGTCGTCACGCCGGGAGAGCCGGCCGCCGACACCAAAGTGATCAGCACAGCTCAGCGCTCCCGCGATTCCAAAACCAGAGCGACACGTCCTGTCGCTGCCCGGGCCGCGACCTCGGCCGCCCGCGACGACGGCACGAGCAAGTCGACCACCACCGTTTGGCCGTCCTCGCTCATCTCCGGAACGTTTTGGATGACCGCATCGATGGCGATCTGGGTTGCCGGCACATCGGCCTGATCGGCGGGGGTCTGAACCAGCCTCACCTTGTCCCCTACCCGCAGAGGCTCGGCCGGCAGCTTCCCCACGGCCAGTGCAACACCGACGATCGACTCACCCGTCGCCGGCGCGACCTTCCCAGCAACCCCGGCCGGACTCAGTAACGACCCGGCGACCAGATCAGATGCTGCACGCTTACCCACTATCTCGCCGAGCTGAGCACCCGGAACGATCTGCACTGCTGGGTCGACGGTCACCCGGACCAACATCAAGTCATCGGAGGAGATCACCTCGCCCCGATCCACCGCCGACCGCATCGCGACGACCTCTACCGAAGTGCTCGACATCGACCAGACAAGGAATCCCAGCAACGCGCCGAAGGCGACCATGGCCACTGCAACAACGATCATCAACGGTCGCCTCCGCAGTCGACCGGGGATGGTGGCGACCGGCCCGGCCGGGTGTCCGTCCAGGCCGGCGCGAGAGCCGTTCGGTCGGGGCTTCGTGGTTGTGTTCATCAGTTCCCCCTGGGTGTGAGGGTCAAGTGCGGGGCCGACAGCCCCGGCATGGTCAGCGATTCACGATTACTTGAATCTCGCCGACTTCGAGCGTGCGCTCCTGGGACAGGCTCAACGGGATCGCGCCCGACCTGCCATAGCCCGACCATCGAGCGACCCAATGCGAAGTCGCCGTCACCCGATAGGTGCCCTGCCGGCTGTAGGTGTAGCCGCAGGACGGGGACGGGCCGGCACCCATACCCCGCTGCCAGACGGTGCCCTTCGTGGCGCACCTGACCTCTTCTCCGTTGCCCATCGACCAAGTCATCGACTCGACCTTCGCCGTCAGCGACACGCCCCCCGCGCTGATCGTCGCCGGCCCCCACGTCACCCGACCAGGCTCCGCCACCCACAACCAGGTCGGAACGCCAACAAAGCCCATCGCGCCCGCCCGCTTCGGCGTCCAGCCGATCGACACTGGCTGCAGCTGCAGCCTGGCCAGGAGAACCCGGGCGATGGCCTCGGCGTTCACGCCGGGATCCATCCACAACCACATCGGCGCGCCCCGCTCCAGGCAGGTGATCCGAATCCAGCCCGGCTTCGGCCGATCCGGCGCAGGAATGTCACCGACCGACGTACCCGGCACAACAATCGTTCCGTTCGAAAAGGCGCTGCACTGAGGCAGCTTCTTCTTGGTTGGGGCTTGATTCCGGTCTCCCGACGGCGGTGGGTCGGCGGGCGGGTGGCCTGGTGTGACGATGTGAATCTCGCAGACGTCCTGAAAGTCGTTGCAGGCGGGGTCAGCCACTGCTCTGATCGCGGGCATGGCTACAACAGCCAGCACGCAAGCCAGCGTTACTCGGACAGCGCCTTTCATGGGCCGCACTGGCCCTTGGCTGGGGCCAAACCGTATACGAGGAAGGCCTCGTCCTTCGTGCGCTTCTGAAGGGTGTACTGGCGAAGGTTGAACTTCGGGACGCTGAACCCCAGCTCGCCCTCATCGACTTGATTGCCAGATTCATCCACGACGCGAAGCCCACTCTGATCCGTGCATCGAGTAACGACAACCTCAACGGCATAACCGACGTCGGATGCATCCGTCGCCTTGGTTGAAACCTCTGACGTAGTGCCCTCGTAGCGAAAGCCCTTCTTCTTCAACGCCAAGAAGGAGGCGACGTTTGCCTTGACCACATCGGGTCCGGCCGACTTTCCAAGCAGCGCTGACATCTGCTTCTCGCTGAACGTCGAAGGCCGGGTGCCGATCTTCTGGCTCGATGCCCTGTACTCATCGACCGCCCTGATGGCCGCCGCCTGATCCCCTGACCATGATGGCGTCGGCGTCGGCGTCGTGGTCGGGACCGAGGGGCTCGATGTCTCGGAAGGCGCTTCAGTCGGTGTAGCTGAGGACGGTGGCGGGGGTGCGCTCGACGTGCATCCGGCAAGCAACACAACAACTGTGATGGCAGCGATGAGCGCTGGGGGTGGCGCCATGCCTGTCTCCCTTCTGTCACCCTCCCTAAGCCCAAGTTGATTGCGATCGGGACGCTCTCGCACCCAGACACTTCTGCTAATTGCGGTTCAGGCTAAGTCGGACCGCTGCGTCCTGACCAGACGCAGGGGCGGACTGACTCCGTGCGTACTTAGGTCTACGGACGCACGCGGGGAGCTCGGCCGGAGGGTCCTGCAAAGACGATGCGTGCGCTTCCCAACGTCCCGATCGGCATAAATCTGGGCTTAGGGAAGGCAGACGACTGCAGCACACATGCCTACCGGCCCCATCTGCGGTCCTCAACGCTCACAACAATCGGAGAGGAGACCGCGATGAACAACAGCGCACTCGCAAGCCCTCAGTGGATCACTCTTGGCCAGGCAGCAGACATCCTCGGTGTCTGCACGAAGACGATCCGCCGACGGATCGCAGCCGGCGATCTTCCTGCCTACAAAATTGGGCATAGGGCTATCCGCATCAAAATCGGCGATCTCGATCGCATTTCACGCCGAATCCCTGCGGCGCGGTTCTGAGCTCAGTCCGATCTATCAAAGCCAGTGGCGCTGGAGTTAAGCGACGCGAGGCCCCAGGTAGTCCGCGCTCCTCAGGTTTGACCAACGAGCTCCGCGAGGCGGTGTTCCCGGTCAAGACGCAGCCTGCCCGACTTCTTCCAGCTGCGTTGGGTCGTGAGCCACTGACCCAACCGGAATTCATCCTCCAACCAACCGCTGGGAACCACGCAGTGGCCGGTGCGCTGCTTGTACCGAACGAGGTGGTCGAGACCGTCCTCCCATGCAGCCTCGTTCGCATCCCACGCCCACCCTGCAAGTCCCGCGAGCCTCTCAGCTCGGCCGATGTCAAGACCCCCCTTCTTTTGGCCTTGGCGCTGAGCGACCACCCACTGTCCAAGCGCCATACCGGCGCTTGTCTCGCTCATGGGGACGCGAGCGTGTCCTTCGCGACCGACGTAGGCGACGAGCTCCTCGTAGTGGGCCTCCCATTTCTCGGCGAGCGGATCCCAGAGCCAGCCGGCAAACCCTTCGAGTTGGGCGGCTCGGGCATCCGCCAACTTTCCCTGTCGGTACTCGGCTCGATTGCGGATCACCCAGGATCCCAATGGAAGGCCGAGTTCTAGGTGCCCGGTCGGCACGGCGGCGTGCCCTTCGCGCTTGGCGAATCCGTCCAGGGCCTGAAGGTGACGATCCCATGAGTCGGAGTTGACCGACCACGACCAACCCGGGAGAGCCTCGAGCTGCAGGCGCAAGACATCCGGCAGGTCCGAGCGCCGGTTGCGTTGTTCCCCGACCCAGGCTCCGACTGGGTAGCCGTCCCAGTCGGAGTCAAGTCTGATTGCAGCAGACCCTTCCACTACGGAGATCGCCACGAGTGCGTCATAACCGCGCTCCCAAGCAGCTTCACGCGGCCGCCAAGACCATCCGGGGATCGCCTCCAGCTGGCTGACTCGATCAACGGGCAGGCGCCCGAGGTGATATAGGCCCCGCTGGCGTGCACACCACGAATCGAGCTCAACTCCATCTTCCCGATGCTCAGCTGGAATGCGGCAATGTCCCTCGCGTCGCGCAACGGCGTCCATCGCAGCCACCCCGCGCTCCCAGGTCGACTCCATTGGCGCCTTGTATGTCCAACTGGGGATGGCCTCGAGACGCTGGCGCTGGTCGACGGTCAACGCACGCCGGCCCCCCCTTCGACGGTGTGAACGAACCCAAGATCCCAGCGGAAAGCCATCGGATTCCCGGTGTTCCGCAGGGACGCGGATGTGGCCCTCTCGTTTCAGGAAGGTGACCAGATGGATCAGGCCTTCTTCCCACTGTTCCTCGGCAGCACTCCAGATCCAGCCGGACAGAGATTCGAGCCGGGCCACCCGCTCAGGTTCGAGCTTCCCTCGGGTGTAGCGCTGCCTCTGCATGCTGACCCAGGTGCCCAACGCGAGATCATCCTCAACATGTGAATCGGGAACCCGAGCATGACCCTCGCGCGAAACGAACTGCTCAACCAGCCGATAGCCGCGCCTCCATCGAGTCTCCTTCGGCATGATTACGGGCCCAGGAAGTCTGAGCCTTTGCCCAGGCCGCTCCTTCTGGATGTGGGCCATCGCTTCCGATAGGTGGCGTGGCTCTGTCTCGGCGAGGTACGCGGCGAGACCAGGAACTGGCGACCACCCCAACTCGGCTATGCGAGACAAAGCAGCATCCGCAGTCTGCTTGATGGTCGGAGCCGCCGGCATCAGGACATCGGCTTCCGTAATCCGCTCGAGTGGCGCCTCGCGTATGCGAAGCAATCGAAATCCGGCGTCGGTGAGTAGTTGGGACTTCACGCGATCGCGCACTGGGTACCGCGACTGACTGTGATAGAACCGTCCATCGACCTCAACCACGAGGTTTCGGCTGCGGACGAGCAGGTCGACTTGAGTCACGACGCCGTCGAGCACGACCTTGTCATCGGACAAGTCGAGGTCCGGAAAGAACTCGCGAAGCTCGTAGGCCAAGCCAACCTCGAGGATCGAGCGGAACGACTTCTTGCAAAACGGGCAGCACCGGCCTCTTACTCGGTTGCTCCCGCTCGCCTCCCACTCATGTTTTGGGCTCGTTCGACAACGCCACCAATACTTACGGGTTGTCGAGGCCACTGCGCTCTTCGTTGTCAGCTCACCGTTTCGTGTGGGATGCCACTCGGCGGCCAGTTCAGGATAGGCAGCAACATTGTTGGTGACCGAGGGGCGGAACCCTCTGCAGAACGGGCAACCCGTGTTCCCCTTTGAGATGCTCGCAGCCCCGAGCACCACGGGCGCGGCCTGCCATTCGTGATCTTCCGCGACCGGACACAGCCACCAAACCTGAACAGAGGCGCCTGCAAGAACCGACGCGGGCGTTAAGCCGCCGTTGCGAGTTGGGTGCCAGAGACCGACGCCGGCGGGGTATTTGGCGGCAAAGCTACTGGTCACGGAAAGCCGCCTTCCCGCGCAGAACGGGCAACCACTGAACCCACCGTCCAGCGACCGATGGACCGCAGATGGCGGGGCCGACCATTGATGATCCTCAGCAATCGGGCACCTCCAATGAACTGGGTGACTCGATCGAGAACCGCGTCTCCGGGGATCGATCCCGAGGTTCGCTTCGTGATCCCACAACAGCATTTGTCGTGGATCGTCTGCGACGACATTCTTGCTCCGTAGATAGCCAATCTCCGACACCAGACCCCCTGCTTTCGAGGTGAACCTACTGGATGGCTGTGACAGTCCCCGATCTCCGTTTGGAACTACCGAGTTTTTGCAAGGTTCCCGCCGAGGGTTGCCCCCCTCTTCCGCCCGCTGCGCTCGGCCGAGGTCAGATCCACTTGTGGACGACGGTCGAAATCGGGTCAGTGTCGAAGCTGTTCAGTTTCGACCGTTGCCGACACCACTCCCTCGGTCCCAGTGTCTGAGGGCGAACGACGCTCAGACCTCCAGCTCGTGGCTCTTCGGGCCCTTCAAGCTCCAGCTACGCCTTCCTAAGCAAATCGGCGCGAATCAAGATCTCCAGCGGCTGCCCATCGGTGACTGTGATGACCCTGCCCCACCATTCGTCGGCCCCCTGATGCCAACCGGCCAACAGCCCAGGCACGTTCTCGGGGTCACCTCGGACCCACACGTGGACACCCACCGGCATCGACCGGTCTGGGCAGACGCTGGGTGGCCTAGCCGTTCGCTCCGCCAAAGAGCCGAAGTCCGAGCGCTTGGTGGTCATAGGGGGAATGCTCCCATCCTGCCCCGACAGCCGGGACTGCCTAAGATCTCCCCGCCGACGAGCAAGCCCAGGCGGCCACCCGAGGCTCGTGGGATCTGACTTCGGCAGGGCCGTCTCGGCTCCAGCGCGCGATCGCGGGTAGACCAGTCGAATGCATGATTGAGGCACGACCAACAGCAGACCGAGAGGATTGCCCGATATTCAACCAAGCACCGGATGACCGCTCAGAGGCCCCCGCCCGCGTGTTGCCGGAATACTTCCCCTCCCTCCCCTAGCTTGGTCGCATGAGCCCGTCGCCGGAATCGGTGCTGATTGACGCAGCCCCCCACCTGAGGCGCTGGTCGGCGGCTCAGCTTGCCCGCGAGTCCGGACTCGCGATGGGCACCATCCAGGAGGCACTCAGCGGTTTTCGTGGCCCGGCGAGCAAGGGCATCGAAGTAAGGCCGTCCGTAGCAACCCTGCTAGTGCTGGCGCGGACGCTCGAGCTGACGCCGGATCAGTTTCGCCGCTGTGGACGCAAGGATGCCGCGATCGCTCTCGAGCTTCTTGGAGACGAGTTCGACCTTTCCCGGGTTCCGGCTGCCGCTCTTGTGAATGAGTTAACCAAGCGCACGGGCGGACCGGACAAGGGCGCATGGACCTGGGCGCCCCACTCGACCAACCTGGACCCTTAGTCGCTAAGGCCGGAGCACAACCGGGTCGTGTCGTACGACTGGCGGTCTGCCACGGGCCTGACAATGCCTCATGGGACATGTGTTTCGAAGTTATGCGCGCGTCGGACGCCGACGCTCATGAGTCTCGTCCATGGTTTTGGTCTAGCACGACGGAGCCCTCGCGCGACTCGACTGACGGCCATGCGAGCGAGCAGTGAACGAGGCGCCGGTTGCTGCCCAATAGGCTGTCCTGGCGATCCGAGCCTGCGCACTCCTGAATCTGCTGAACACCGTGCCTGCGGGTTGCCGAGGTGGAATAATTCGATCCTGTCTCGCCTGGTGTCGCCCAGGCCCGTCGTGGGAAGGAGCGGCACATTCTGGGACTTGACCTCGACGTCTTCGCGGCCTCCTTCGTCGAAATTAGCGACACGCCGTTCCTTGTTGTCAAAGCGGACGTCGCACAGAGCCAGGAGTGGGCGCAGCTCCTTGGAGTTCCTGCCCGCCGCTGCTACATATCCGACGACAAACTGGTCGAACGCGCGCATGCTGGCAACGTATCGGGGTCTGTGATCGCGGCCGCGAAGATCCCCGACCCGGGGTCTGTGATGTCTGGTGACTTCGGCGAGATCATCACGGCCTTCTACTTGGCGGCTCGCTCTCGCCCGGCGACGTGGATCGACCCTGTGCGTTGGCGATACAAGGCCGACCGCCGAAAGGCCGCACCCTACTCCGACGTGGTGCAGATGTTGCTTCCGTGGTGGCCCCAGTCGTCAGCTGAGGACCGCATCGTCTGCGCCGAAGCCAAGGCCAAGGCAACCAGAGGGCCGTTCGACCCGATTGGAGCGGCTGCAGTGGGGTCGGCTATGGATCGCGGCGGGCGGCTTGTTAACACGCTGGAATGGCTTAAGGCCAAGGCTCTGACCGATGGCTCCGATGTCGTCGAGCTTGCCCAACTTGAGCGGTTCATCAGGGCGGTCGACCATCCGCAAGCATCCTGGGACTTCCGTGCGGTCGCAATCATCGACTCTAGCTTCGTCGACGACGAGATCGCAAAGGGCACCGCGCCGACGGGCGCGGAGTGCGCATTGATTGTGATCTCCGTGCCTGAGCTCAAGAAGCGCTATACCGAACTGTTCGACGCGATTGTTGCAAGCGCCGACCAACTTGTGGCGGCGCCAGGAACTGCCCAAGGCTCACCAGCGACGGCACTGGCAAAGGCAACGGTGGGACTGGCGTCCGAGGGCTCACAGTGAGGGAGCGGCTGCGTCGTTGGATAGCTGACGCTGACACGCGACAAAGCATCGCCTCGTTTGCGCTTGATACCCGTTTGCCGGACTTGGAGTATCAGGACGGCCGCCTCTTGGATCTCTATTCATCACTGGCGGGCGAGCTGTTCGACCTACTGCGAGCCGCGGAAGTCGCCGACGAACGAGACTGGGCTTCAGTCGCCAATGGGCTTGGGTTAGTTGCGACGCAGCTCAAGGGGCGAACCCAGGCTGACGCGTTATTTTACTCTGCGTCTGCCTATTACTTGGGTGGCTTTTCAGCGTCCGCCTACCTGACCATGAACCGTGCGGATCCTAGCTATTGGAATGTAGACACTTTCCGCGCCTGCTTCGACCTACTCGCGCGGCGCCCGCCGATCCGCTCTCCCGAAATCGCCCTTCTGCTGGCTGCGCTAGTGGCCGGTGACGTCGAGGGGATCGACATCGCCCAGGCTGCGGCCGAGCGTGCGGCTTCGCTGGCGCTTCAGCTGGGACCTGATGAGTGGGTCTCAGCGCGCTTGCTCGTTGCTCTTCTCGACCGCTTCCAACGCAGCAATATCCGCGCTGTCCTGCCTGAGGGCCACTCGAGGAGATGGACACCGTTGGTGACCTCCTTACTCGGCCGGAGACCGGCGGTATGGGACTTCTTCCCCTCACAGATCGAGGCCATCGAAGCCGGATTGCTCGGCACGGACCGCACCTACTCCATGCAGATGCCGACCGGCGCGGGCAAAACCGCACTCACCGAAACGCTGATCTATGACCATTTGGTTGAACGACCCGCGGATGTGGCGGCGCTACTTGTTCCCTATCGGTCGCTCGCTCGGGAGTTGCGTACGACTATGGCTGCACGGCTCACGCAGATGGGTTTCGCGACGAGAACGGTTTACGGCGGCACCGTGCCGACACCCGAAGAAACACAGGACCTGGACACGATCCGCGCTGTCATTGCGACCCCTGAGGCGATGACGGGCCTACTTGGCAGCGTGCCGGAGTTCGCCGACCGTATCTCGCTGTTGGTGTGCGACGAGGGTCACCTGCTCGACGCTGATGGTCGCGGCGTGGGCTTGGAGCTTCTTCTGGCACGGTTTCGTGCTCGCACCCAAAACGTCCCTCGAATGGTGTTCGTTTCAGCCGTCGTCCCCAATATCGAGGAGATTAACGCCTGGCTCGGCGGATCTGAGGAAACAGTCGTTCGCTCTGATTTCCGACCAGCAGGAGCTGAGTACTCGGTTCTGCGCCGGAATGGAGGGTCTGGACGAAACTTGCGTCTGGCTCTCGAGCTGCGGGCGCCGACGGGAACTAACCTTCCGTCTCACAGCATCCCCGACTTCCTGTCGGTCGGTGATTTCG
>Ga0366786_1069_pt1 | contig 17303 bp, 13 predicted proteins | sample TotcelHN113001M9_FD_207046 | JGI IMG/M metagenome (GOLD analysis project Ga0366786, IMG submission 207046) | Enriched cells from coal bed in the Powder River Basin, Montana, United States - Total cells N11 rep2 HSBNCT.N11.300.1.M9 ... | reverse complement strand
ATGCTGCGGCATGCATCATGACGCCGAACCGTGCACTGCCACGGATAACCGACATGTCGATCCGGTGTGCGGCATGAAGGTTGAGCCCGACCCGTCAAAGTCGATTGATTACGAAGGCAAGACATACTATTTCTGCAGCCAAAGCTGCATGGCTAAATTTAAAGAGAATCCCCGGAAATATCTGCAACCGAAACCGGAAGCGTCATCCGCCGCGGAAACGCCTGCTTCCAAAAAAGTGATGTACACCTGCCCGATGCATCCGCAAATCCAGCAGATCGGGCCAGGCAACTGCCCTATCTGCGGCATGGCGCTGGAACCGATGGAGGCGTCGGCGGCACAGGACACGACTGAGCTGCGCGATATGACGCGGAGGTTCCAGATCAGCCTGGCTCTAACCGTGCCGCTGCTGGCGGTTTCGATGAGCGAATTCATCCCCGGATTGAATCTGCATCACAGAATGGGCATCAACGCCTTCAACTGGCTTCAGGCAATCTTGGCAACGCCCGTTGTGTTGTGGGGAGGGTGGCCATTCTTTGTTCGCGGCTGGGCATCGTTCAGGACCTGGAATCTGAATATGTTCACCCTGATTGCGATTGGCACAGCCGCGGCGCAGTTCTTCAGCTACTTTGCCCTGCTCTTTCCAGCGGCTCTGCCCGATGCGTTCAAGGTAAACGGCATGGTGCCGCTCTACTTCGAGGCGGCGGCCGTGATCGTGACACTGGTGCTGCTAGGCCAGGTGCTGGAATTGCGCGCCCGCTCCAGAACCAATAGCGCGATCAAATCGCTGTTGGAACTGGCGCCCAATACCGCGCTGCGCATCAACCCGGACGGATCGGAACAAGAAATCCATCTCGACCAGGTGCATGCCGGAGACAGGCTGCGGGTCAAGCCGGGGGGGAAAATACCGGTAGACGGCGAGATAGTGGACGGTCATTCGAACATCGACGAGTCGATGATTACGGGCGAGCCCATTCCGGTGGAAAAACAGATAGGTGACAAGGCGACGGCCGGCACTGTCAACCAGACCGGCTCATTCGTGCTGCGCGCCGAAAAAGTGGGCGCCGATACGCTGCTGGCGCGCATTATTCAGATGGTCAATGAAGCCGGGCGTTCGCGCGCGCCTATTCAGAAACTGGCAGACAAGGTATCGGGCTGGTTCGTACCTGCCGTCGTTCTCATCGCAGTCGCGGCCTTCCTTGCGTGGGCGATATTCGGCCCTTCGCCCGCTCTGGCTAACGGCCTGGTAGCCGCCGTATCGGTCCTGATCATCGCCTGCCCCTGCGCGTTGGGATTGGCGACGCCGATTTCCATCATGGTCGGGGTCGGGCGCGGCGCAACCGAAGGCGTGCTTATAAAGGATGCCGAGGCGCTTGAGCTGATGGAAAAAGTCGATACATTGGTGGTAGACAAAACCGGGACTCTGACCGAGGGCAAGCCTAAAGTGCAGAACGTCATCGCGGCTGATGGATTTACTGAGACAGACGTACTCATAAATGCCGCGAGTTTGGATGCGCTAAGCGAGCATCCTCTGGCTGCAGCCATCGTCAACCATGCAAAAGAACAAGGTCTGGAGCTAAAGACGGTCGAACAATTTGAATCCGTCACAGGCCAGGGCGTGCGCGGAAGGATTAGCGGCAAATCTGTTTCTCTGGGGAATATGAGCCTGATGCAGAAGGAAGGCATTGATGTCTCTGCGCTGCAGAATGAAGCACAGAGCTTGCGCGAACTGGCGCAAACCGTCATGTTCCTGAGCATTGAAGGCACGCCGGCGGGAATCGTCAGCGTAGCCGACCCGATCAAGCCGTCCACCCGGGAAGCGATTCAACAGTTGCATGCCGCCGGGTTGCGCATCGTAGTCGTAACAGGCGATAACGCCACAACCGCGGCAGCGGTTGCCAGGCAACTCGGGCTCGACGATTTCAAGGCCGAGGTGCTTCCGCAAGACAAGCTTGAATATTTGAAGGCACTGCAGCAGGAGGGGCGCATCGTTGCCATGGCGGGCGACGGCGTCAACGACGCGCCTGCTTTGGCGCAGGCGAATGTCGGAATTGCGATGGGAACAGGAACCGATGTGGCCATGAACAGCGCGCGCATTGTTCTGGTAAAGGGCGATTTGCGCGGAATTGCAAAAGCGCGACTGCTCAGTCAGCATACAATGAAGAACATCCGGCAGAACTTGTTCTTTGCGTTCATCTATAATTTTGCCGGGGTGCCGATAGCCGCCGGTGTGCTATACCCATGGTTCGGCCTTCTGTTGAGCCCGATGATCGCCAGCGCCGCCATGAGCTTCAGCTCGGTATCGGTGATCGGGAACGCACTGCGCTTGCGGAATAAATCGCTATAAATAATTTGGAGGGCGCAGATGGAAAATCGGTTTAAAACAAAACAGGCACAAGGCTGAGTTCATGAAAATCCTGGTGGTGGAAGACGAACTGAAGACAGGGGACTACCTGAAGCAGGGACTGGTGGAGGCTGGCTTTATTGTCGATCTGGTGCGCGATGGGGTCGACGGGTTTCATCAGGGAACTTCGGAGGAATACGACCTGGCTATTCTGGATGTGATGCTTCCCGGCATGGATGGATGGCGCCTGTTGCAGGAACTCAGGAAAGCGGGCAAGGAGATGCCGGTATTGTTTCTGACCGCGCGCGACCAGGTGGAGGACAGGGTCAAAGGACTGGAATTGGGCGCCGACGACTACTTGGTGAAACCATTCGCCTTTTCCGAATTGCTGGCTCGCGTCCGTACCTTGCTGCGCAGAGGAAGCAGAAGCAAGGAACCCGATATCCTTAAGGTAGCAAACCTTGAGCTTGACCTGATGCGGCGCAAGGTAAGTCGTTCGGGCAAACGGATTGACCTGACCGCAAAGGAGTTTGCCTTGCTTGAATTGCTTATGCGGCGGCAAGGCGAAGTGCTTCCCCGCTCCTTGATCGCATCGCAGATCTGGGATATGAATTTCGATAGCGACACCAACGTGATCGAAGTTGCGGTTCGATCTATCGGAGTCATTCTCATGCCGATGGGATGCATCAGCATGACTGTGGTGGGTATGATCATCCATGGCGTGCCTTCCTGTGAAAACGTACTACGCTCAAATACCGGATGCAAAAGGCAACTTCAGGTCAATTTTTTCCTTCGCCCGAAGAGGGCTTTTCTGTCGGGCTATGTCTATGTCCGCCATGGCCGAACAGATGCATTAATGGACATAAAAGTAAAAGCAGGTAGAGCCAGTTTCCGCCGACTATATGGTTCCAGTGCTCACGCAGCAAATAAAACAGGATGACCAGGCCCACCATGATGATTGCGACCCCTATTCTTGACTTCCAGAATGAAGTGCGAGCGTTCGATGACTTGTCGTGCATATGATCTGGGTTCATGACAGTACCCTTCATTTTAAGGTGCTGGTCTCTATCTAATAAAACCTGGATTCGCTATTTTGTTAAATCGTCCTGTTACGCTTTATTGTGAATTGATTAATAGCCAATCCCCTATGGTATTGGAAGCAAAATCCGCAAGACAGTTCTATAGCTTCTATCTTAAATACCATTTCAGCAAAATGCGGCAACTGACAGAAATGTAATCTTTCGGTCAGCCTTCGGTTATGTTTGGATGCAAAAAGCGTCGCTCTTGACTAAGTCAGACGTTCGCCATGGGAGTGGCTTTTTCGCTTAACTGATGTCGAATTGATGCCTGTCAAGCAGAAGAGCCGGGCAAGCTATACAAGATCAAGTGACGAAGTGGGCATGATGTTGTCAAATGTTCCATATGTTTCCAGTTTCTTATTCAAAGTTGACCACGATTCTCAATCGCGGCAATTAAGCGAAATAGCGAATGAACTTACCGAAAAGGGGAATAAAGATGAAATCGCTAAAGATGGCAGCAAGCATTGTTGCACTGGCCTTGTCGGCAGCAGCCCCACTTGCCCTTGCACATGGTGGAGGCCCTGGCTGGGGCGGCGATGGTCACGGCGGATGCCCCGGCATGATGGGCGGCAGTCCCGGCATGATGAGCATGGGGCAGTACAACGCCTTGAACCTGAACCAGCAGCAGCGAGCGCAAATGACGCAGATTCAGGAACAGGCTCGCCAGAAGCAGTGGGATCTGATGGGCAGGATGAGGGATGAATCCACAAAGCTGCACAACATGATGTCTGCCGAGAAACCCGATCCGGCTGCTGTCGGCCAGCAGCAAATGAGGGTGGCCGACCTGCACCGTCAGATGCTGGAATCGTCAATCGATGCGCACAACCGCATCAATGCCTTGCTGACGAACGAGCAGAGAGCGCAGTTGCGCAGCAGCTACGGTCCGGGCTCGAGAATGGATGACAAGTCGCAGACTAATAAGCCAGCCAACCAGTAACAGCCAGTGAGGGTAAAGCCGAGGCGAATGATGCCTCGGTTATCCTTCACCTCATCCTTTATCGGATTGCCGGTATCTGCAAGCAGCGGCGGCATGCGTGAACAGGCACGCATGCTGCCGTTCGTTTTGCTTTTTCCGATGGCAACGCATAGCAGTCTTCATGCCCAAGATTACAGAAATGTAACTATTGTGTCAGCTTCCTGTCGGGTAGCGGCGGTCAGAATGGATTAACGGTTGAAGACATAGAACCGGCAATCCATTTTCATTACCTGAAGGAATTACGATGAAACGCAACCTCATTCTCGCCCTGTTCGCCGCAGCTTCGCTGCTGCCTTTCGCCAGCATGGCCGCCGGCCATGACCATGGCAGCCATGCCATGGAGAGCGATAGCGCGGCTCCTTCGGAAGCGCAAATGATGCCAGCCGCTGTCAAGAAAGTCGACAAGGCAAAAGGCAAGATCACCTTGTCGCACGACGCGCTATCCAACGGCATGCCGGCCATGACCATGGCTTTCCCTGTCAAGAACAAGGCATGGCTAAACCAGGTAAAAGCAGGCGACAGCGTTCTCTTCCGCTCGGAAAACATCAACGGCGTCATGACCATCGTTGACCTCAAGCCTGCCGGCAAGTAAATTGCCGAGCTTGTTTGAGAACGGTCAATCCCTGGAAGCATGGATTGACCAGTATTAAGCGTTGATCATCAGGAGAAATCCATGCCTTTTGCGGTTCGTGCCACCCTTGTCGCCTTCGCCATGATTGCGGGCAGTACAGGTATTACTTTTGCCCAGGATAAAGCGCCTGGCGGGAACGTGGAAACGCTACTCGAATATGCAAAAAACAACAATCCGGAATATGCGACGATGCGCCTTGAGGCGGATGCCGCAAATGAGCGGATAGCCCCGGCCGGCGCGCTGCCCGATCCGACATTCCGGGCTTCGCTGATGGATATCACCCGCATGGGCGAGCAGAACCCGACACTGTCGCCAAGCCGGACCGGCGGCACGGCTTACCGGGTCATGCAGGACGTGCCGTGGTTCGGCAAGCGCGATCTGAAGCGCGAGATCGCAGAGCTGGAAGCAAAAAGCGCCCAGGGACGGGCGCAAGGCACATGGGCCGATATGTCGAGCCGCATCAAGTCGTCCTATGCCCAGCTCTATTACATTCACCGCAACCAGCAGCTGAGCCGTGAAATTCTCGACCTCATGCTGCAACTGGAAAAAGTCACAAGAGCGCGCTATTCAGGGGGGCTGGCTGCGCAGCAGGACGTGATTCGCGCGCAGGTCGAGCAGACCAGCCTTAAAAGCGAATTGGTGATGCTGGAAAACGAGCGCAGCCAGGCCGAATCGCGACTGAATGCGCTCCTGGCGCGCCCGGCGCATGCGCCACTGGCGCAACCGGCGCAATTGCGTCCACTGCCTGCCCCGGCGAGACTGGAATATGCCGCGCTGAAAGAGATGGTGCTCGCGCGCAACCCGCAGCTTGTTGTCGAGGATTCGCGCCTCCGGGCTGCCGAGAAATCGCGCGATCTGGCCTACAAGAACCGTTATCCGGATTTTTCGTTCGGCGTCACTCCAACCCAGTACGGAGGATATATCAGGGAGTGGGAGCTGATGGTTCAATTCAACATTCCCCTGCAGCAATCGACGCGCCGCGCCCAAGAGCGCGAATCGGAAGCCATGCTGTCCGCCGCGCGGACGCGCAAGGAAGCGGCGGCCAATAACGTATTGTCCGATCTGGCAGGCAACCTTGCCGCGCTCGAAGCCGCCCGGCGCGTCGAAAACCTGACCGCGAACAGCCTGCTGCCGCAGTCCGACCTCACGTTTAAGGCGGCGCTGGCCGGCTATGAGAACGGCAAGGTCGATTTCGCCACGCTGATGGATGCGCAACGGCAAATACGCATGGCCAGGCAAAACCAGATAAAGGCACAGGCAGAAGCCCAGGCGCGTCTTGCTGAAATCGAACGATTGGTAGGGGAAGATTTATGAAAAAAAGCACACGCTTCATTCTCGGCGGACTGGTGATCGCCCTGTTGGCGGCCGGCATCGGCTACGCGGTCGGCAATCGGACAGGGAAAAGCCTGGACTCGCAGGCTGCCGCCGTTTCGGCGTCTGGCGGCGAAAACGCTAAAAAGGAACGCAAGCTGCTGTATTACCGAAACCCGATGGGTCTGCCCGACACGTCGCCGGTGCCGAAGAAAGACCCGATGGGCATGGATTATATTCCGGTCTACGAAGGCGAGGATGAAGGCGGCGCTGCTTCCGCCAGCCAGATCCGGATCAGTACGGAGAAAGTGCAGAAGCTCGGCGTCAGGACGGAAAAGGCCGCGCTGCGCGAACTCGACAGGACGGTTCGGGCTGCCGGGCGCATCGAGCCGGACGAGAGCCGCACTTATGCGATTGCGCCCAAGTTCGAAGGATATGTCGAGCGTCTGTATGTAAACACCACCGGCCAGCCGGTCGGCAAAGGACAGCCGCTGTTCTCGGTGTACAGCCCTGAACTCGTTTCGGCGCAGCGCGAATATGCGATTGCCGCCAAGGGTGTGGAATCCTTGCAAGGCGCTTCGGACAGCGTGCAGTCCGGCATGAAGCAGCTTGCCGAATCGAGCCTGCTGCGCCTGAAGAACTGGGACATTTCCGAAGGGGAGGTCAAGGCGCTGGCCAAATCCGGCGAGGCCAAGCGGACGCTGACGTTCCGTTCGCCGGTTTCGGGTATCGTGACCGAGAAGAAGGCCTTGCAGGGAATGCGCTTCATGCCGGGCGAAACGCTGTATCAGGTTGCCGATTTGTCGCGGGTATGGGTGGTTGCCGATATCTTCGAGCAGGACATCGGGCAGGTCAAATCGGGCGCCAGGGCCAAGGCGAGAATCAATGCCTATCCGGACAAGGTATTCGAGGGCAAGATCACTTATGTCTATCCGACGCTGAAGGCGGAAACCCGGACCGTTCCGGTCAGGATAGAGCTCGCCAACCCGGGCCTGCTGTTGAAGCCGGGAATGTTCGCGCAGGTTGAATTGCCTGTCGGCGGCAAAGGAAAAGTGCTGACCGTGCCGGATTCCTCCGTGATCGACAGCGGCATGCGCCGCATTGTCCTGGTCCAGTTGCAGGAGGGTCGGTTTGAACCGCGCGAGGTCAGGCTCGGAGCCCGCAGCGACAACTATGTCGAGATTCTGGACGGAGTCAGGGATGGTGAAGACGTGGTGGTCGCCGCGAACTTCCTGATAGACGCCGAAAGCAACTTGAAGGCCGCCACCGGAGCAATGGGCGCTGCGCCAGCGAAAACGGAGGCAAGGCCGTCCTCGGCAGGACACAAGACCCAGGGAACGGTGGATGAAGTGGACGCCAAGGCTGGAACCGTCAGCATCAGCCACGGCGCGGTGCCGGAATTGAAGTGGCCGGCAATGACGATGGAATTCAAGCTTGCCAACGAATCCTTGCTGAAAGGACTCAAGCCCGGGAATACCGTTGCGTTCGAGTTCGTTGAGCGAAGCCCGGGCGAGTGGGTCATCACCAGCATCAAGCCGGTGTCAAATGGCGCAAGCGGCGGTAAATCGGTGTCGGGCGCAAGCGCGCACGCCGGCCACTGACAGGGGACGGCATGTTATCCGGAATCATTGATTGGTCGGGCAGGAACAAGTTCATCGTCCTGCTGGCCACCCTGTTCATCACGATTGGCGGCATCTATGCGGTCATAAAGACCCCGATCGATGCCTTGCCCGATCTGTCCGACGTTCAAGTCATCGTCTATACCGAATATCCGGGCCAGGCGCCGCAGGTGGTCGAGGATCAGGTCACCTATCCGCTCACCACGGCGATGTTGTCCGTGCCAAAATCGAAAGTGGTGCGTGGTTTCTCCTTCTTCGGCGCATCGTTCGTTTACGTCATCTTCGAGGACGGCACCGATATCTACTGGGCTCGGTCGCGCGTACTGGAATACCTGAACTTCGCCTCGGGCCGCATGCCCAAGGGCGTGACGCCGCAGATCGGCCCTGATGCCACAGGCGTCGGCTGGGTCTACCAGTACGTCCTGCTTGCCAAGGAGAAAACCCTGTCCGAACTGCGCACCCTGCAGGACTGGTACTTGCGCTATCAATTGGCCAAGGCGCCCGGTGTGGCGGAGGTGGCCTCGGTCGGTGGCTTCGTGCAGAGCTACCAGGTCACGGTCGATCCGGTGAAGCTGCGCTCATATGGCGTTCCGCTTGCCAAGGTATCCCAGGTCATCCGAGATTCGAACCGTGACGTCGGCGGCCGGGTGGTCGAGATGGCCGAGACCGAGTACATGGTGCGCGGCAAAGGCTATTTGCGCGGCAAAGCAGACATCGAAATGCTGGTGGTCAAGAGTGAAAAGGGCACGCCGGTTCTGGTGCGCGACATCGCCCGGGTCGAACTCGTCCCCGACGAGCGCCGCGGACTGGCGGAACTGAACGGCGAAGGCGAAGTCGTCTCCGGCATTGCGGTCGCCCGCTACGGTCAGAACGCGCTCGAAGTCATCAGTAATCTCAAGGAAAAAATTGCCGAAGTTTCATCGGGCCTGCCGGAAGGAGTATCCATCGAGGCTGTCTATGACCGCTCCGACCTGATCCACCGCGCCATCAATACGCTCAAAAACACGCTGCTCGAAGAAAGCATCATCGTCGCGATAGTCTGCTTCGTCTTTCTGCTGCACGCCCAGAGCGCACTGGTCGCCATTCTCATGCTTCCGGTTGGCGTGCTGATTTCCATGATCGCCATGCATTTGCTGGGCATGAACTCGAACATCATGAGCCTGGGCGGCATTGCTATTGCGATCGGCGCGATGGTGGATGCCGCCATTGTCATGATCGAAAACGCGCACAAGCATCTGGAACGGCTGAGGGAGGGGCATTCCAGTCAGGAGCGCGCGACAGCGATGATCGATGCCTGCAAGGAAGTGGGGCCTGCGCTCTTCTTCTCTCTGCTGATCATCACGGTTTCCTTCCTGCCGGTCTTTACGCTGGAATCGCAGGAAGGGAGGCTGTTTTCGCCGCTGGCTTATACCAAGACTTTCGCCATGGCGGGAGCGGCGCTGTTGTCGGTGACGCTGGTGCCGGTGCTGATGATGCTGTTCATTCGCGGCAAGATCATGCCGGAGGAAAAAAACCCGGTCAACCGCTTCCTGATCCGCATCTATCGCCCCATCATAGCCACCGTCATGGAATGGAAAAAGACGACTATCGGGATCGCGCTGATCGTCATGCTCGTCTCATTGATTCCGGCGTCCAGACTGGGCAGCGAGTTCATGCCGACCCTGAACGAAGGCACGCTTCTCTATATGCCGGCCTCATTGCCCGGCATGTCGATCACCAAGGCGGCTGAACTGCTGCAGACCCAGGATAAAATCATCAAGAGCTTCCCTGAAGTCGCGTCCGTCTATGGCAAGGCCGGGCGCGCCAACACTGCGACCGACCCGGCCCCGACCGAGATGTTCGAGACGGTGATCAACCTCAAGCCGGATTCGGAATGGCGTTCCGGCATGACGATTGACAAGCTGATTGCGGAGATGGACAAGGCGCTGCAGTTTCCGGGCGTATCCAACTCATGGACCATGCCGATCAAGGCGAGGACCGACATGCTGTCTACCGGTATCCGCACCCCGATCGGCATCAAGGTGTTCGGCAAGGACCTGGACGAAATGGAGCGCCTGGCCAAGCAAATCGAAGCCGTGGTCAAGAACGTGCAGGGAACCAGCAGCGCATTTGCCGAGCGCATCACGGGCGGGTTCTACATCGACATCGAGCCGGAGCGCGAGCAGCTTGCCCGCTACGGACTGAGCGTGGGCGAGTTGCAGGATGTCATTTCTACTGCGCTTGGCGGTGAAATGGTCACTACGACGGTCGAAGGGCGTGAACGGTTCGGCGTTGGCGTGCGCTATCCGCGCGAACTGCGTTCAAATCCGCAGCAGATCGAGCGCGAAGTGCTGGTGCCGACCATGGGCGGGGCGATGATTCCGCTCGGCCAGCTTGCCAAAGTGAAGGTGGTCAAGGGCACACCCGGCATACGCACTGAAAATGCTCTTTTGTCCGCTTATATCTACGTGGATATTCATGACCGCGACATCGGTGGCTACGTGAAGGATGCGCGCAAGGCGGTCAATGATCAGGTCGTATTTCCAGCCGGTTATTACGTGACGTGGAGCGGCCAGTTCGAATACATGGAGCGGGCGATCCAGAAGATGAAGATCGTTATCCCAATCACGCTCCTGACGATTTTTCTGCTGCTCTACTTCAATTTCAGGCGCATGACCGAAACGCTGATCGTGATGCTGTCGGTGCCGTTCGCACTGGTTGGCGGCGTCTGGCTGATGTGGGCGTTGGGCTACAACCTTTCGGTCGCGGTCGCGGTCGGGTTCATCGCGTTGGCCGGCGTTGCCGCCGAGACCGGCGTCATCATGCTGATCTATCTCGATCATGCCTGGGAAGCTGTCAAGGTCAAGTGCCGCCTGGCCGGACGAGATCCGGATGCATCCGATCTGTATGAGGCTATCATGGAAGGCGCAGTCGAGCGGGTGCGGCCCAAGATGATGACCGTCGTCGCGATTATGGCGGGACTGTTGCCTATCATGTGGAGCCGGGGAACCGGTTCCGAAGTCATGAGCCGCATCGCCGCGCCCATGGTCGGCGGGATGATTTCGTCAACAATACTGACGCTTGCGGTCATCCCCGCCATCTATGCGCTGGTCAAGCAATGGCGGTTAAAGCGGGGATTGGAGGATTAGAGGCAGTGTCTGCAAAGTAGTGCTCGCATAAATATCCACGCTGCCGAAAGAATGAAGGTGTCTGGAACAAGGCTTCCCAGGCGTCTTCATCATTTCAGTCGAGCCCGCATGAACACCATGTATGAGGTTGGATCGGAGCCGTAGAGTCCCTTCAGGTCCGAAGGGACATCGTACCTGCTGATCAGTGCGCCAACCCCTATCTGCGACCGCTGGAAGCTGGCAAAATCGTAAATGTAGCCAAGGCTCAGTTTGCCTACTTTGAACATTTGTCCGTACAGCGTTTCGCCTTCCCTGAACAGTTCATCGTTCTCCACGCGCTCGACGCGCCCGAACAAGGTATGCCTTTCGCCTACCTTCAGTGTAGACTCCAGGAGCCAGCCATCCGAAGTCTGCCCCGGGTCTTTACGGTTGCGGCCCCATGCCAAGGTGGTTTGCATGCGATTGGGGCCGAAATTATATTGATTGCTGGCAGAAGCGGTCGTGCGCCGTATTGCCACGTCCGGCTCCAGTTGCTCCGGCCTGTCCAGCCTGCCATGACTGATCTGCAGTGACCAGGCCGGCGCAGGATTCCATGTCATTCTGGCTGAAGCAGAATCAAGTTTTCCGGTCTCGATGTTGTAGCGGCTCTGGTCCGGTTCGCGCCCGTTGAATATCGAACCTTCCAGTTTGACGTTGCCCCACACATAGCCGAGAGTCACCACCCCGAAAGTGATGTGCGTTGAATCGAGCCAGTGATGAGTAAGAGGCGCCTCTGGACTGTCCATGCCGGAAAAACGATGCATGTAAGCCGTCGGTCCCAATGCCGGCTCGCCGGGCAATCCGACATAGACGAATGCCGAGTTGTTATTCGAGAGCGGCCGGCTGTAACTGGCCGACAGCTCCATCAACAAGTCATGCGGATGCTGCCGGTCGATCAATGGCGTGCTTCCATCCGCGCTCTCGCCGGTTTGAAACAGCAAGGGATAGCCTCTTCTGCCCATCAATGCATCCAGCGAGATCATGGCGCGCAGTCCGAATGTCCCGCCTGCCAGAGGGCGCTGCCCCATGCCCATCAGCATGCTTTCGCTGAATGCCTGGTTGTCTCCCCGCGGTCCTCCCTGATGGTCATAGACAGCATTGACGTACCCATGCCACATTAGGTTCCAGGGGCCGTTCATCGAATGAATTCCCATGCCCGGGGTTGAATCCGGCTGCCAACTGGTGCCGGAAGCTTCCCGCGTCATCGGATAAAGGCCATACATGCCTTGCATGGGCGGCATTGACTGTTCCTTGCCGCTCATGGAAGACATGCCGGATTCAGCATGTTCCATGCTTACGCCTTGCTCGGGCAGAGACTGGGAATGACCGGAGTGCGGGTGATCCTGCGCAAGCAAGGAAAAGGATAATAAAAGACCTGCGATGGTCGTTGTCAGTTGGCTGATTTTCACTTTATTTTTATTTCAAAATAGAAATCCAAGCAATAAAGTACCTATGTCAACAAGGCCAAGCAATAAAGTACCTATGTCAACAAGGCTGCAATCGGCTAAATGATGGAAATCAGGTTCAGAAATCCTCTCTAAAAGCATGGTGCGATAGCACTTTAATAATGGCTGAATCTGCATAACCGCCATTATGAAAAGTCAAGATTTCAACAGTGGAGTAAGGAAGATAACCAGGAGAAGATAACCAGGAACAGAAAAGGCCTTGTCTCCCGGTTGGGCTCCGCTTGGTTGCGTTCGCCCGTTATTGTTGGCGCAATCGTTAAAACGAATGGATGGAAAATCATGAGAGCGCATTCCGATAAAGGGCGGCAACTCATTTTTATGTTCCCTGTACCAGGTTTATGGCGAAAACGCATGACATTAAAGTCAGTGAGAACTTGGCGGTAAATATCGTATCCAATGGTTTTTACCGATTTTATAAATCAATGCCAAGGTTGCATGATCGAGAACGGGAGTAATTATGGCCGAATGGAAAGAAGAGGTCGCACTGGTAACCGGCGCCGGTTCGGGCATAGGGCGAGCGGCAGCATTGGCATTCGCTAACGAGGGTGCTCGCATACTTGTCTCTGATGTACAGGTTAAGAACGGCGAAGAAACAGTAAGGATGGTTCGCGAGATTGGAAGAGATGCTGAATTTGTGGCGGCGGACGTATCCAAATCAACGGATGTGGAACATCTTGTTTGCCAAGCAGTAAAACTTTACGGACGACTGGATTTTGCCTTTAATAATGCGGGCATCGAAGGCGTTATGGCGACTACTTCGGATTGCACGGAAGAAAACTGGGACCGAACCTTGGCGATTAACCTCAAAGGCGTGTGGCTTTGCATGAAGTATGAACTTCAACACATGCTTGATCGCGGAAGAGGCGCAATCGTCAATTGTTCTTCTGTAGCCGGGCTTGTGGGTTTTCAGCAACTACCTGCCTATACAGCCAGCAAGCATGGGATTGTTGGTTTGACAAGGACAGCGGCTCTTGAGTATGCAAAGAAGGGCATTCGCATCAATGCAGTTTGCCCGGGCGTGATACATACTGCCATGGTTGACCGGATATTAGCGGAACACCCCGATATGTCGCTTGTTGCCGGCGAGCCGATCGGAAGGATGGGAACGCCGGAAGAAATTGCGGAATCGGTTGTTTGGCTCTGTTCCGGGCGGGCATCGTTTGTTACCGGTCAGGCTTTGGCAGTCGATGGAGGATGGGTTGCGCAATAAATTGCTTCTACATTCTTGCTCTGATTTCCCCTCAATAAGAAAGCGGATGCCGGATAAGCCTGCGTTCCGAATAGGATCGGAAAGGCATGAATGACGCGATTGTCATGGAAGAATTCACAGCAGAGAAATGCTTTCAAACTACAAAGGCATCAACCATACAGGACAGAACAAATGCTTGCTGAGCTTTTTCAGCGTCATGATCTAACGATTAGCTTGGTGGCAAGGATACATACGAGAGCTTGCGCATTTTTATCCTTTGAAACATAAGCTTTTCTCCGTCATGTGTTAGCCCGGTTGGAGAATGGCTGATTAAAGTGTCAGTACGCCCTGTACACATCTAAACATTTGCGGATCACGCCGCTATCTGCGTTTCTTCCCGGATTTGCATTACGTTCCTTGCGCGTTTTGGCAATCAGCGCATCCATTGCATTCAGCCTGGAGCGCGCGGAAGATTTTGTAGTGCAGTTCATCACGCTTGCCCATGTCCGAGATCGTATAAAACAACTTCTGCTGCGATACCATCGCGGCATTGATGCCAACTTTGTTTTTGCCATTGAACACGTAATTTTCCTTATACGATTTTCGATATAAGCAAAGCACCATTAATTCCTTGTATTGCATAAGCCTGATAATTACACTCAAGCCTTCGGATCAAGCTCGCAACAGAAGGCATTTGCTAATGAGATTGCCGGATTTTCAGCTTATATGCCTGATCGGTCGCTTTTACTTGGAAAGAGTTCTATGAAGCTGTCTTTTGAAAATGTCGAAAAGCGGTTTTCCGACCTATCGGTTGTCAATGACTTCAGCTATGAAGTGGAAGAAGGCAAGCTGATCGCACTGGTTGGCCCTTCGGGATGCGGGAAATCTACCCTGCTGCATATGGCGGCAGGTTTGGAAAAGCCTAGCGGCGGCCGCATCCTGGCCGATGGCAAGGGCATTGGAGGGCCGCATCCCGAACGCACTCTCATGTTTCAGGAAAACGCATTGTATCCATGGCTGACCTTGGTGCGGAATGTGGCGTTCGCACTCGAACTTCAAAAAGTCGACAAGCGCGATGCTCTCAAGCAGGCGCGGGCTTGGCTGGAAAAAGTCAATTTGAGCGGATTCGAAGACTATTATCCGCATCAGGTTTCAGGCGGCATGCGGCAACGGGCGGCTTTGGCTCGGGCTTTCATTTCGCATCCCAAGGTTTTGCTGCTGGACGAGCCGTTTGGCGCGGTCGATGCGCTGACCCGGCTGACATTGCAGGATGCCCTTCTGCAGTTGATCCAAGAGGAGCGCCCAACAGTCTTGCTGGTCACGCACGACGTGGACGAAGCGCTGTTCCTGGCTGACCGCATTCTGGTATTCAGTCCGCGTCCTACCCGGGTGCTGAAGGAATTCAATTTGCAGCGCTATGCAAAAAGTCACGATTTGTCGCAGTATTCAGGTGTTCGCCGCGAGATCCTGGCATTGCTTGGCATCCATGCCGTGCAGGAAGAATTTATCAAGAGAAATGAAGAGGTCGTAATATGAAATTATCGAAAAAACTGATTGCCGCAGTGGCGGTCGTCGCAATTTCCACCGTGGCGCTTCTTGGTTGCAAGAACCAGGCAAGCGCGCCCAGCAAGTTCAAGGTTGGCTATATGCGCGTCATGGACGATGCGCAGGCAGTAGCTGCTTATGAAGGCGGTTATTACAAAAAGCATGGCCTCGATGTTGAATTGGTCGAATTCAAGTCGGGTACAGACCTTATCAAGGCGATCATTGCCGGCCAGGTCGATACCGGCGTACTCGGCTTCACCAACGCTGTGGCGTGGGCATCCAAGGGAGCCGACCTGAAGGTGATCGGCGGCGCGCAACATGGCTACCATGCAATCCTGGTGCGCGACGATAGCGGAATCAAGGATGTGGCCGGGTTGAAGGGGCATACGCTGGCGTCCCAGTCGGAGGGAAGCACTGCCGATACTGTTTTAAAAGGGGTCGTGCTGAAGAATGCCGGCCTGAAAGCCGAGGACGTCAATATAATGGGCGTCAGTCCGCAAGTAGCGCTTCAGTCTCTGATCGGCAAACGCGTCGATGCCGCATTTTTGTTCGAGCCGCAGGCAACTATTGCCCAGTTGAGCGCACCCGTGAAAAAGATATATGAGATTGGCGAAGTGTGGCCTTTCCCTTGCATGGTGGTCATTACGTCCGGCGCAACGCTGAAGAATCGCCATGACGATGTCTGGAAATCGCTGGATGCGCAGAAGGAAGCCATTGATTTGATGACGCAGGCGCCGGCGGAAGCGGCCAAGCTGATTGCCGGCTATTTCATTGCGGAGCCAACGCTCGATACGTTAAAAAACGGAAAGGTGGCGCGTGAAGATGTTGTCCGCGACGCAATCAAGAGCCAGACGTTCAGCGCGGTGCTGACGGACAAGGAGCAGGCGCGCATGCAGGAGATCTCGGAAATCATGAGGGAGCAGGGCGCCTTGAAGACCGAAGATGGCAAGCCGTTCAATGTATCGAACATTGTCGATCTGGCCTGGCAAAAAGACCGAAAATATTAATTGACCGGGCCCAGGCCTGATTTAAATATAACCGCGTTTTATCGCTTCTTTAATACCGGGATGGCTGGCTCAGTGCCAGCCATCTCCTTCTCTATTCGCTATGGGCACTCAAACTCGAATTTCCGGTTATCACAAGAAGCTTGCCATGGTGCTGGCGGTATTTTCCATTCTTCTTGCGTGGCAGATCGCAGCCTGGTTTTTGCCCGGCTTCCTGATGCCGGGGGTACCCGATGTCATGGTGCGTCTGTGGAAGGAAATCCAGTCGGCCGACTTTCGCGCAGCGCTTTGGGGCAGTCTCGGGCGTCTTGGCGCGGGTTATGGCGCAGCTTTACTGTTCGGAATCGGTTTCGGCCTGGTTGGCGCGGTGCTTTTTTTCTTCCGCGAAGTATTGAAGTCGGTCATCATTATCCTGCAATCCATTCCTTCGATTGCATGGGTGCCTTTATTCTTGATCTTGATGGGCTTCGGGAATCTTCCCATAATCATAGTCGTCGCACTGTCGGCTTTCTTTCCCGCTGCGCTATCGGTAATGAACGCGACCGAAAGCGTGCAGCAAGTGCATGTTTCGGCTGCAAGGGTGATGGGGGCTACGCGCGGGGACATGATCAGACATGTTTATCTTCCCGCCGTCATGCCGGAATTGATCACCGGTGCGCAACTGGCTTTCGGTAACGCATGGCGCGCGCTGATCTCTGCAGAGATGCTGGTCGGCTTCGGTAAAGGATTGGGACGCGGATTGGCCTATTCAGGGGAAACGGCCGACATGGTGGGCGTTATGGCGAATATTCTTGTAATCGCTATCCTGGCTCCCTTGATCGATCAGCTTGTCCTGGAAAAATTGAAACATCGGTTGCTGCGCTACCAGTACGTCTGAGATGCCGGTCTCGGACGGGGAAAGCACCTTCCAGTTCGTACTCGCGCTACGCCGTGCCGTACGGCAGCCCGATATCGAACGATTATTTTCCACCTCTGCCATGACAGGCGTTTCGAAAA
>Ga0366786_1066_pt1 | contig 17876 bp, 17 predicted proteins | sample TotcelHN113001M9_FD_207046 | JGI IMG/M metagenome (GOLD analysis project Ga0366786, IMG submission 207046) | Enriched cells from coal bed in the Powder River Basin, Montana, United States - Total cells N11 rep2 HSBNCT.N11.300.1.M9 ... | reverse complement strand
TGCGCATCGACGCGTGACCTGCGGGCATCGCCGCGGGCGGCCGTCCGAAGGGCCGACGACCCGTTCGGAGGCACCGCTACCGACACTGGTGACGAACCAGACACTCACCAGTCTCATGCCTGCACCGCGTCCTGCACATGCAGCCGCCGGAGAATCGCCCTCGCGTCCGAGATGTTAGGTGATCCCGCGACCCCGAACAACGGCCGCACCGCCATCGACGGCGCCAACGCCAGAGGCGGTTTGGCGCGACCCGGCAGGGAATGCGATGGCACCGCGCAGTAGGGCCGCGCCCGCTACGCCTGGTCTGGGTTGTCCTCGTATCTAATGCCCACCCACCATTTCGCTAAGTAGGTGAACACGAGCACCGTGCCTGCGAACGCAAGCGCGACCCACGCCTGGCTCAGTCGAAACCACGGCACGAGATAGACGGCCGAAGCCGGAATTGACGCTGACCAAAGTGCAAAAGCCGGAATCGCGACAACCGTTTTCTTCCGCCGCATCGCTTGGGTGTCTTTACCGACCCATAACGAGAGTGCAAAGACGAGTAGCGGCGAAAGAACGAGGGCGACGATCCAGAGTGGCAGATCGATCACCGCTGGCAACTGACTCTTGGGGTCAGGTTGTGCTGCCGCGACGAACGCGGCGTACAGTGCGATCATCTCAGCGGGCAGAAAGACCGAGAGCGCCTTCACAAAGGCCATCGCCTGTTCTTGCGGCTTGAGCGGTGGCTTCGTGGGTTCGGTGGGTGGCTGGTCCGTCACGCTTGCGATGACGCTTTGTCTCACTGCCGCCCGGTAAGCGCTGTACCTACTCGGTGAAAGATCCGAAACAGATGGTCCTGTGTACGCCGCCAGTCCGAATGCACTCATGATCCCCCCAGATCTTCGGTGAGCGTTCTGGCGAGGATTGTACTCACGTGTCGACTGCTGCAACAGAGGCCGGTCTGTCGTCGGTACGGAGAGCTGGATCGTGTAGCGCCGCACCCAGTCCGGTTTGCAATGTGGTCCAGCGCGTGGATCGGTCCGTTCGTGTTGGGCCAAGATGCCCGCCGCCGATGCCCGTACCTTACTGTGTTCCACGTATGTTCCACGCGGGCCACCTCGAGACAACCAACATGCCTTTGACAAGGCAATTCGATGGTCGGGCTGACAGGATTTGAAGGAGGCACATGACCCGCCGAGTGACCAAAGTCTGACTAGTGCTTTGTAGCGTTTGACTAGGCAAGATAATGCCCTGATGGCGGCTGCGTGGTCGGACTCCAAAGTACCGTAATGGACGGGTTTTGACCAAGCTAGGCATGCGTTAGGCATGCAGCCCTCGGCCGACAAGAGGGATCCGTGTGAGCCCGCAACCTCTCGCGCAAACTCTGCCACATCCTGCCGTTGACGCCCTACTCCCCCGCCTAGCGAGAGCCTTTGGCCAAGGCCAAGGTGTCACGAATCGAGGGGTGTTTCCTTGCCTTTCAGGTCGCGGTTTCGCACCCCAGTCAGCGCAGTAACCGTATGCTTGGGTCCAGCGCCCCCCTAGTTGGCAAGCGCCTCGCTCGCTCTGGGGCACCGGCGCAGCTCGTCGCGACGATCCTCCTGAACCCGTCGAGGTCGTGACCGGAGACGTGCCCGCGTGCAGTGAAACCCGGGCGCGGCGCCGCGAGCGGGTGTCTCCGCTCCCGTACACCAGTTCGACGCCTCAGCTGCACCAGCTCGAGCTAACCCGGCCTTCCGACGCAAACTACTCGTGAGAGTCCCGTGGAGTGGTGGGGTTTCAAGGATCGGCGTGGCTTGAGGATGTAGGCGGGTCATCGGCGTGATTCTTCGGTGTGTACGACACCTCGGACTTCGAGATCCCGGTGCCGCCGAGGGCGACAACGAGATCGTCGACGTTGCGGATGGAGACGCCGTTCACCCCCACCCTTCCATGATCACCGAGCATGCCGGCCTGGTGGCTGCGCTCGGCCGCTGCTTCCAAGGAGCTGCGCATCAGCGTTGCCGGGTCCACTTCGCCCGCGACCTGCTCGCGATGGTGCCGAAGAACCAGATGGGCATGGTGGCAGCCCTGTTCCGCACGATCTTCGCCCAACCCGACGCCGAGACCGTGGCCGCCAGCTGGGAACAGGTCCGCGACCAGTTCGCCGCCCGCAGCCCCAAGGTCGGGCCCTACATGGACGACGCCAAAGCCGAGGTGCTGGCCTTCGCCGCCTTCCCCAGGGTCCACTGGCGCAAGATCTGGTCGACCAACCCGTCGGAGCGGCTCAACAAGGAGATCAAACGCCGAGCCCGCGTCGTCGGGATCTTCCCCAACGAAGCCTCCTTGATCCGCCTGGTCGGCATGATCCTCACCGACGCCAACGACGAATGGACCCGACGAACGCCGCTACCTCTCCGAAGGATCCATGATGCTGCCGGCACCCAACGGGGATAATCCGACCGTTGCCGCCATCACCGGCGACGACCTGTAGGCACCGAGGCAATCACCCCGGAAAGCCCACCACCCGCAGGGGCGCGATCAACTCTCGACTGCCGCTGCGCGACTGGGAATGATCAGCCCTGATCTAAGAAGGTGGCCCGCGTCAGTTGAGCTTCCACGAAGGGGAACGGGCCTCGCAACCAATAGGTGGTGTTGGGCTGCTGTCGGGGCGTCTGTGTAGCTAGGGCAGTCATCCCGCACTGCTCGCGTGCGCAGCATCAGAAGGCTGAATTTACTGGCTGACGTGCCGTTCCCCCCGGTGAGGTATCCGAGGTCGCATGTTGTCGCCAATGACCGGTCTGCACCTCGCACGCCCACCGCGCGACGCCCAGCCAAGTGGGTCACGGCCGGGACCGGCGTTGCGGTATCCCTTCATCCGCCCAAGATATTGATGTCCTGACCCGAGAGGTTCGTTGAGGCGTCGTGACGTCACAGTCTCGTTGAGCACCCGGGGAACCTCTTCCGGCCGAGTCGAAGTGCTTCGGGTCCGCCCAACGAATAGGAGGTCTTCCATTCACCCTGCTGAATGCAGCATTCACACTCAAGGGGCAACCGGGGGTGGTCCAGCTGGTAGTGGTAGAGGGTTTGTTGATCAGCGAGGTCGGCCCGGTTCCCGATGTCATGGCCACGATGACGTGGTGAGCTTGCAGTTCGCCGATCCGGCCAGCGAGTTCGACCAACAGCTCAGATGACCGAGGCAAGAAGCATTATTGCGCCCACATCGGCATTCTCAGCCTGCCATGCGCAATGCGAGAATCAAGACCTCTCCCTCGGAGGCCAGATGACAAAAAACAGAGCAAAGATGGGCCTTGGCACGATCGTCACCACATTACGCCCTTCGTACCCAAACAAGAACTGGGGCGTGGGTCGGGAGATGACGGCCCACCGAATAGTAGAGGTATCGCGGCCCGCTGTGAGCTCCCACCCGGTGTCGCCGAGGTACGGGAGCGTCAGCAATGGCCGCATGCGCAGGCAAGGAACCGACGAGCCATCGGGTTCCATCGTACTCGACGCGGAGTCGCTCTCGACGACTTCCCTCGTGACGATGCGCTCGCGGGGAATCTTGCCGGAAATATTCCAGCTAGTGTTTAGCGCTGCGCTATGACGCCGGGCCTCCGCCGAATCTTGGTTGCGCTTGGCGTTCTATTCTTCGCGCTGGTATCGGCATTTGGAGAGTTGGATCGACTCGTTACCCAGGCCGGCATGGGCTTACGATTTTCGATCGCTGACGTCACGAGCCCAGCGACATTCGCCCACCTGGATCAGTGGTTCAGGACAGCGACCACGGACGCCCAAGCGTGGCGAGCCCAGCCATTCATCGCCATCTACATTGTACTAGACGTCGTTTTCATCGCGGTGTACTCAGCGTTGGCGTGGCTCATGATTGACCATACCTCCCGCGACGACGCGACGAGGGTTCCGCCCCGGGTCGCGCTGGGAGCACTCGTCCTAGCGGATGTTGCTGAGGACGCCCTGCTCTATATCGCGGGCGGTTATATTCAGACTTATGACGGTTTGTACAATGTGGATGGCGTACCCCGCAGATGGGCAGAAGCGCAGGCAGTGGCGTCCCTTACGAAGTGGATTATCCTCATACTATTCATGTTTTTGGTCCTCAGAAAAAAGGGATTGCTTGCCTCGATGGGCCGGAAGCTGTTGCGAGCGATGTCCGCGCTTTTTGTCCAGCGCGTTTCCTTGTGCTTTGTTATCGTCCTGGCCGTTCTCTCGATACTCCCGCTGCACCCTATTCTTGAGCAGGTGCCTGATATCCAGCGGAGTTGGCTAGACGACGGTAAGGCACGGGAAGCAGCTCTCGCCGCGGCCGTACTCGCGATACTTTCGGTTGTTTTTTGGTTCATCGGCCAAGCGACATCCGAGCGTTCCGTCGGCGAACGGACATCGATGATGGGGATCAACTTGGCAATTTGGTCGATCTTTCCGATCGCGGTGCTAACGGTCGGAACCATTGCCCAGAGGTTTTCAACTCCAGATGGACCAACACTCCTCGACCCAGGTCCCTTCCGAGTCTTTCTCGGGTTTAGCTTCTCTGCGGTAATTTTGTCTGGCGGTGTCGAGCTTTTCAGGTTGTGGCGTCATAGGCACTCGGACGCCAAGACGTCACCATACGCAGAGTTGATTTCCGTTCGTCCATGGTCCACACTTCCGGAGGCTCGCAGGGCCGGCGCCATTTTGAGCGCGATGATCGTTGCCTTGCCGGCTCTTGGGCTTGTGAGGTCACTCTCGACGCAGGTGATCTTGGCTATCGCAGCACCGCGCCCCCCTGGTGGTGAAAGATACCTTGATGAAACCATTCCGACTGACAAGGTCGTGATCTCTGGCGCGCTCATCCTAGTGATGCTATTACTTGCTGTTTTTGCGCTGTGTTTCGCTACAGGGGGCTTCGCCCGAACCAGTGCAATGGCCGTGGCGCTCACGCGATCGCTCACAACGGCCCCTCCAGCGATTGAGTTGGCCACAACGGCCACCCCAGTCACGGAGCCGTCCACATCGGCCACCCCAGTCACGGAGCCGTCCACAACGGCCACCCTACTGACGGAGTCGGCTGGCTGGCGCGTGGGTTCACCGGTAGTGGCGGCCGTTTCCGCAGGCGTCCTAACCGCGATGGTTCTCTGCCCGGCTTGGGTCGGCGAGACCTTTGGCCCCATCGCAGTGACTACTGCTGCTGTGGGAGCCGAGCTCGTGCTAGTCGGCCTGCTATCCCTGGCGCTGAGCCACCGTGCGCCGTTGCACGTCTTTCGCTGGCTGCGGAGCGACCCAGTCTTGACGATATTCCTCTTGATGCCCATCGTGGTGGGCCAGTTTGCTGAGGATCCGGCTCTTCATTCCATTTCGAGGCTTCCCGCCGCCGTCCCATCGCAGCGCGTGCCACTACAAAGGGCATTTACTACCTGGCTCGAGCGAGGCGCCGGCTGTGTCGCCAACGTTCGAGATGCAGCCGGCAGCACGAAGCCCATCCGTCCACTCATGCTGGTAGCGGCCGAGGGTGGAGGCATCCGCGCCGCAGCTTGGACCGTCGCGGGTATGTCGGAACTCGTATCCGCAGGCAGCTGTGCTAGCAACTCTGTGTTTCTGTCTAGCGGTGTGAGCGGCGGCTCCATTGGTCTCGCGATCGCGGCAAATCCACCCTGGGATCCCAATTCGTTGCCGAGTGCCGACCAAGAGGGAGCAGATCGGATGGCAAGGGAGCTGCGAGAGGTCGTCCACCAGCTCGGTGCCTCGGGCGCCCTCGCGGCCGGCGTTCAGGGGCTCGTCGTTTCCGACTCGTTCGCCTCGACCACTGGGATTCACCTCCCCAGTTACGACTCGTCGTGGAAGTGGCGGGACAGGGCAGCCCTGATCGAGCAGTCTTGGCGAGATGCATATCCGCCATTGTCATCGCCGTTCGACGCCAGCGCTGCGGCCCCGACCGGTCTGGTCGTGTTCAACTCGACAGACATTCGATCTGGATGCCGCGTCGTCGTAAGCCAAGTCGAACTAGGCCCAGGAGATAGTGGCCTAACGGCTCCCCCAGACGCTTTCAGCAATGGCTACCCGACCGCCACGTGCTCAGAGGGGGTGGAAGAACCCGCCCTGACAATCGATCTGCTCGACCGTTTCGAGTCGTGCTCGAACCGTCCCGTGGACTGGGCGGTCGCAGGGCTTCTGTCCGCACGGTTCCCGGTTGTGACACCATCAGGCACAATCGGTACCGGATCGAACGACTGCGGGCGTCCTAGACTGCAGATGGTGGATGGCGGGTACGCCGAGAACTCGGGTCTTGGCTTGCTAGCCGACACCGCACCGATGATCGGGCAGATTGTTCGCGACTACAACACCACCGGTCGGGCGCCCGGGGACCCTCTTATAGTGCCATATATCATGTTCATGCAAAACTCGCCAAAACCAATCACTGAGCCACTTGGGATTCGCGACACACCCGAAGCCTTCGTCCCGCTGGTTGGGATGGGCTCTGGGGCGACCCAGGTCGCGCCCTCGTCGTGGATCCAGCGGGTCATGGCGTCGATTGGGCCGCTTTGCAATCCCCAATCCATGGCGACGAATCCCGATCTAAAACTCGGTGAAACTTCTGAGAGCGAATGCGACACATCGTCCAAGGCAATATCTTGGAACGCGGCACCGACCCATCGAGTCGTGATCATGCAACCTGACACTCAGCCGTCGATCTCAGTCCCGCTCGGCTGGGGGCTCTCGGACGCTAGCTATTGCCAGCTGGTGCTCGATGCCGACCTGCAGGGCAACAGCCTGGCCAGTTGGCCAAACCCGTTCGCGTTCGGCAACAGGCTCGCCGACTACTTAGCCCTCTTCGGCAATGCCGACCGACCGCAAGATCAGAAGTGCTGAGTGGATCGTGTCCAACCGAGGGGTAGCCTCATCGTTGGCCAGCGCGCCCATATGCTCCTGGTCATTCGATCAGGTACACCTCTCAAGATGGATTCCCCACGCATGACGAGCGTCACGCTAGCGTTCAGATTGACCCCGTGAGGCAAGCCTTTGGCAAGGCTAGTGGCCCATCTGGACACGCAAGCCATGCCGACAAAGCTGCGATGCTGGCTGCTGAAGAAACGGCTCAACGACTCGGAATCGACATGCCGTGCAGTGGCACCCAGCAATCTCGACGATGCTAGGCATGCACAGGCATGCAACCGGTCGTGAGGGCGTCAACCCAACCCGCTTTTCAACTGGGCATAGTGGGGTTCCAGGCTGTGCGCACATGGTCGTGACTAGCCGTTTCGCCAATCCAGCGGACCTTCGCGAACAGCTCCGGACGCCAGCAAATGAGACCAAAACTGAGACCAAGCCGCGAACGCCCCTGTTCGATTACCTTGCCCGATCTCCCCTTCCCGTTCCCGTTCCCACCTCGACTCGGCAGATCAGTTGTCACCTATCCGTGCAGCAGACCCACCTGACTCTTCCGGCTGTACGTACCTGTCTCCGACTAGCCGTTTGGCTTTCGACTGGACTGCGCCGAACTGCTCAGGACGCTGGTGAACTGAGACAACTTCTCGCGAAGGACGGCCAGCGTCTCTACGCCTGCCCCACCTGTGTGTCAGAGGTCCGAGATCACAGCGCCGGCGTGAACTGCGCGGTCCATCCCCGGCCCTGCCTTGTCGCAGGCGCCTGTCACCCTTAGTGCTGTGAGCAACAAGCTGTCCGACTACGGCTCCCTCGCTGACCGGACGGCCCGCGGGAACGAGGCTGCGAGCCCTGCCGTTGACCGGCCACTTCCGGCCGGTGTTCATGTCTGGGTTCGAACCGATGGCGGTGAAGTTGCCGGGCTGCTGGCCGGCTGGCGGCGACAGGAGGACGGCACCTGGTGGGGCCGGGTCATCCTTGTCACAGACGGCCGGCCTTCGGAGACCTTGATGCGGGCAGACCTTCTCCGGAAACCACCTGACCCCGTGTCCTAGCGGGATACCCCGACCGGGAAGCACTACCGCCTCGACGCGCAACAAGAATTCAACGGTCACGCTACCGCCCGCCTTGATGACCGCCCGCAGGGATCTCGTCGGTACGCGAGAGAGATGAACCTACCTCGAGAGAACCAACCGGCTTCCACTAGGGGAGGACCTCCTTCGAGTACCACTCAACTGCGCATTTGCTTGCCCCTCGTGTCAATCAGGGCACGCCAAGGCCAATCGAGCCGCACTAAAGATCTCCTTTTGCCTAGCTCGTGCCTCCGGACCCGCGCAGTGTCGAACCGCCGAACACGGCGGACATCGACACGCGGTCGAGCGCGTCGTCCAGGTGTCGCACTTCGTCTGCGCTCAGGACCACCTTGGACGCCCCGGCGTTCTCCCGCAGCCGGTCCGGATTCCGGCTGCCCGGGATGGGAATGATCCAGGGCTTCTTGGACAGCATCCATGCAAGGGCAATCTGGCCGGAGGTTGCGGACTTCTCCTGCGCCGTGGTGGCGATCAGAGTGAGCAGATCGGCGTTCTGGTCGTATGACTCGTCCTGGAACTGCGGCATCCGCGACCGGTAGTCAGTTCCCGGGTCGTACCGCTTGCCCCTGCTGTGGCTCCCGGTCAGGAAACCGTTGGCGAAGGGGGAGAACGCGACGAGCGCGATGTTGAGCTCCTCGAGCACCCCGAAGATCGGCTCATGTTGGCGGGCCATCATCGAGTACCGATTCTCCACGGCCGCCAGGGGACAGACGGCGTCGGCCCGTCGGATGACGTCCTCTCCGACCTCCGACAGCCCCCAGGACCTGATCTTCCCTTCCTGGATCAGTTCCTGCATCACCGCGGCCACGTCCTCGACGGGAGTGTCGGGGTCTTGGCGATGCTGGTAGTAGAGGTCAATGCGATCGACGCCTAGCCGGGTGAGGCTCTGCTCGACGGAACGACGAACCGTGCCCGGACGGCTGTCCGCGACCAGCCCGTTCTCGGTGATCGTTACGCCGCACTTGGTCGCGATGACCACCTGGTGCCGGACAGGCCGAAGAGCTTCTCCGACCAGTTCCTCGTTGTAGGAGATGGTGCCGTCCGGGTTGTGCCCGGTATAGGCCTCCGCCGTGTCGAAGAAGGTGTAACCCAACTCGAAGGCCTCCCGGATCACTCGAACAGCCTCATCGTGTGGTGTGGGCGGCCCGAAAGCGTGGGAGAGCCCCATGCAACCCATTCCTACGGCCGAAACCTCCAGGCCGCTCTTACCCAGAACCCGTGTCTTCATTTTGGTCTCCTGATTCGCTCGGATTAGGCCCTACATCTACGGGCCACTCGTGCGGCCCCGTGACCCCGGGCCTGCGCAAGGGCCGGACATGCCCGAGTCGGCATTCGTTGTAGCCCTGCTGATCGCCATCGGAGTCGGCGTGAGTTCAGTCCATTGCCGCGGCCTCCAGGTCGCGGCGGACGTCGGCGGGTTCGCCGTCGAGCGGCATGTTGGCCACATCCTTCACCGCATCCAGCGAGCCGGCAGGATCCATGCTGAGGGCGTCGAAGAGCGGGTTGAGATCGACCTGGGCCGGTCCAACCTCCGCGACCAACTCGAGGGTCTTGCGGCTGGCGGCTTCGCTGGCCAGGGACGCGACCAGTACCTGCGCGATCTGCTGGCGGGCGACGACGCCGTCGGCGGCAGTGCCTGCGTGGCGCCGGTCGCCCTGAAGAAAGACCAACTGGTGCTGGTCAGGCTGGTTGTAGTCGAACCAGCCGGGGCGGACGATGGTGTATTCCAGACCGCTGACCCGGATCAGCCGTTCCGAGCGGCGCTTCCAGTCGTGGGCCTGCGTCGAGCGGTTGTACTGACCGTCCCGGTCCGTCACCCCGATCGCAGTCATCAGGGCCACCCGCACGGGGCGCCTGCCGAGAGCGGCAATCACGTTGCGGACACCCTCGTAGTCGACGGCTCGGGCACCGGCAGCGCCCTGACCGGTCGAGCCGAGCGTGAACACGATCGCGTCCACTCCAGCGACTGCCGCGGCCAGGGTCTCGGGCCGGGTCACATCACCCACCACCCGCTCCGCGGCAGCGGGGAACCCGGCGCCACGCTCGAGGCTGCGTACAAGGGCGCGGACGCGATGGCCGGCGGCGATCGCCTCGGTCACAACGTGGCGTCCGATGCTGCCGGTGGCGCCGACGACCAGCACGGTGAGGTTGCTCACGTGACTGCCTCCTCGGCGGGTGCGATCTCGTTGACCGCGGCCAGCCCGTTCAGTGTCCGCGGGTAGCCGATGTAGGGCAGCAGTTGGCTCAGGACGTCCAGCAGAACGGCGCGGCCGTTGCCGACATTGAGGTTGCCGGCCACATGTCCACGTACCTGGGGGTCGCAGCCGCCGTGCGCCACCAGGATCGCGAAGGTCAACAACTCGCGGGTCTGCAGGTCGAGGCCGCCGCGGGTGTAGTTGTCGCCGAAGCAGTTGGCGGTCAGCCACTGCTGGATGAACTTCTGGTCCGCCGGCGCGGTGTCGTGCATTGCCTGCAGCCGCTCGGTTCCGACGATCGCAGCTTGGGCGACCCAGCCCTTCTCGAGCCGGGTCTCCGGCGTCGTGGTTGACTGGGCCGGCAGCGGCAACTCCACGCCCCGCTCGGTGAGCACAGCGTTGGTGGTGTGCAGGAAGTCGTACACCGTGCCGATGCCGAGGTAGGGCACCGCCTGGTAGACGACTTCCTTGGCTTCGGTCGGCGTGATGCCGTTGGCCAGGGCTGCGCTCAGGATGATGCGGTACTCGCTCAGCGCCTGGCAGGCGGTCAGCGCCGCCAGCTGGGTCAGCAACCGGAGCCGCAGGGGCAGGCTGCCGTGCGAAAACGACCTCGTCGAAGGCGAAGTTGTCGAAGTACTCGATCAACTCGGGGTCTGTCGTCGCGAGGGTGGAGACCCGGTCCCCAAAGAGTTGGTCGTGGTTGTGACGCGCGGCTTCTGTGATGCTCATGAAGGTCAGATCCTCTCCTTAGCCTCAGTGAGCGTGGACGCTGCCGCGGCGTACTCGGCGTCGGTGATGTGCTCTCCCCAGGTGGCGGGCTCCTGGCCCTCGGCAAGCTCGACGACCCCGCTCATCGCCAAGTGGGTCATGTAGTGGTCGGGTGCTGCGGCATGCCAGTGGCGCTGGTTCGGCGGCGTCCACACGGTGACGCCGGGACGCAGCACGACCACCTCGTCGTCAGTCACGACCAGACCGACACCTTCGGTGCAAAGCAGCATCTGACCGGCAGCGTGAGAGTGCCAGGCGTTGCGTGAGCCGGGGGTGAAGTGCACTGTTGCCACGCTGAACCGGGCGTCGGGGTGGCCGACGATCATGTCGACGTAGACGTCACCGATGAACCGGTCGGGTGGACCCTTGGTCGTGGACTGAACGGGCTGAATCTCCATGATGATCTCCTTCGGTCAGGTGGTTACGTCCCTGCGACGGGTTCAGGGGCGGGCCATAACCCCGGGGCATGACGTCCGTGATCAGGGCCGCACCAGCGACTTGATCGCCCGGCGCTCGTCCATGGCGGCATACGCCTCCGCGATCTCCGACAGCGGGAGGTCAAGATCGAACACGATGCCGGGATTGATCTTCCTTGTGAGTACGAGCTCGAGCAGTTCCGGCAGGTACTCCCGGCAGTGCGCCGGCCCGCCCTTAATCCCCACATTCCGCCAGAAGAGCTGGTCCACCGGCAGCTCGCCGTGGGGAACACCGACCAGGCCGATGTTGCCGCCGTCACGCACGCAACCGACCGCCTGCAGCCGGGCGTCCTCCGTGCCGACGCACTCCAGCACGCAATCCGCACCAATACCGTCGGTGAGCTCCCTGATCTTCGCGATGCCCTCCTCGCCGCGCTCGGCAATGATGTGCGTCGCCCCGAACTCGGTCGCGACCCTCTGGCGCGACTCGTGGCGGCTCATCGCGATCACGGTCTCCGCACCGAGCTGGACCGCTGCCAGCACCGCGCACAACCCGACCGCACCGTCACCGACGACAGCGACGCTCTTGCCCGGCCCGACGCCGGCGCTGACCGCGGCGTGCCAGCCGGTGCACATCACATCGGAGAGCGCGAGAATGCTCGGGATCAGATCGTCGTCCGGCAGTCCGGGCGTGGCCAGCAGCGTGCCGTCCGCCCAGGGGATCCGGACCTTGTCCGCCTGGCAACCGTCGTAGGACGCCTTGTGCTGGCAGTTTGCTTGGGCACCCTTGCGGCAGACCGGGCAGGTGTTGTCGGCCGGGTTGAACCCGCCGACGACGAAGTCGCCGACCTTCACCGTGATCACTGCGTCACCGACGGCCTCGACGACACCACAGAACTCGTGACCGATCGGGACGGCCTTCTCCACCGGCGAGATGCCGCGGTAGCGCCACAGGTCAGACCCGCACACGCACGCCGCGACCGTGCGCACGATGGCATCGGTGGGCTCGAGGATGTTGGGATCTTCGCGCTCTTCGTAGCGGACGTCCCCCGGTGCATGAATCACGGCTCCGAACATGTCCCCAGCCCACCACACGATCAGACTCCGCTGGGAGGCACTGGCATTACCCCTGTCGGCAGGGACTCCCTGGAGGGGTACCACGTTGGTTGACTGAGTGCAGACGGCGTCGCACGACGCGAGCAGACAAGCCGGGGTTAAGGAGTGAGTGGTTATGGGTGAAGTGGTTGTTGTCATCGGTGCAGGTTTGATTGGCCAGGCGATCGCGCGGCGGATCGGGGCCGGCAAGCACGTGGTGCTGGCCGACCTGCGCCTGGAGAATGCGGCGACCGCTGCAGAGGTGTTCCGCAATGCCGGTTTCGAGGTCACCACCGAAGAGGTCGATGTCTCCTCGCGGGAATCGGTCCATACCCTGGCCGAGCAGGCCGCCGCGCTCGGTGAGGTAACCGCACTCATCCACGCGGCCGGCGTCTCCCCCTCGCAGGCCTCACCGGGAACCATCCTTCGAGTCGACCTGTACGGCACCGCGCTGGTCCTGGAGGAGTTCGGCAACATAGTCGCGCCCGGTGGTGCCGCGGTCGTCATCGCTTCGCAGTCCGGTCACCGCCTGCACGCCTTGACCGCCGACGAGGACCGGCTGCTGGCCACCACCCCGACCGAAGATCTGCTCGGGCTGCCCCTGCTCCAGCCCGACGTGGTCACAGACTCGCTCAACGCCTACCAGCTGGCAAAGCGCGGCAATGTGCTGCGTGTCCGCGCCGAAGCCGTGAGGTGGGGCAAGCGGGGCGCCCGCGTGAACGCGATCAGCCCGGGCATCATCATGACCCCGCTGGCCAGGGACGAACTGACCGGGCCGCGCGCAGAGGGCTACCTGCGAATGATCGAACTGTCCCCCGCCGGCCGGGCCGGCACCTCCGACGAGGTCGCCACCCTCGCAGCCCTGATCCTGGGACCCGACGGAACGTTCATCACCGGCAGCGACTTCCTGATGGACGGTGGCGTCACCGCCTCCTGGTTCTACGGAGAACTCGCACCCAGCCAGTGAGCGCCCAAACCCAGCCCCGTCCACTACCTCCACCCGTCGGCATACGAGCCCGCTCCGAGAGGCAGAAGCCGTGCTAGCACTCGCACTGGTCGTGGCCCTGCTGATTGCCATCGGCAGCGGCAGCGTGGTGGCGCGCCGCTTCGGTGTCCCCGCACCCGTGGTCCTGGTTAGCCTAGGGGCGCTGCTCAGCCTCGTACCGAGCCTCAGCGGGGTCCAGCTGCCGCCGGAGGCGGTGCTGCTGATCTTCTTACCGGTTCTGCTCTACTGGGAGAGCCTGACGACCTCCCTCCGCGAGATCCGCCGACTGCTTCGCGGCATCATCCTCACCGGGACGGTGCTGGTGGTCCTCACCGCAGCAGCGATCGCTGCCGTTCTCAACGCCTTCGGGGTCGCGTGGGGTCCTGCCTGGATCATCGGGGCAGCGCTGGGGCCCACGGATGCCACAGCGGTTGCTGCCTTGGGCAAGGGCTTGCCGCGGCGGTCCTTTGTCGTCCTGCAGGCCGAGAGCCTGATCAACGACGGCACAGCGTTGGTCATCTACGCGCTGGCGGTGGGCACAGCGACCGGCCAGATCGAACCCACCCTCGCCAACGCCGGCGGTCGGCTGGCGCTGTCCCTGGTGGGTGGCATCGTGGTCGGGCTCGCCAATGGGTGGGTGGTGTTCCGGCTGCGCCGCGCCCTGCACGACACCCTGCTGGTCAACCTCAGCTCCCTGCTGACCCCGTTGCTTGCCTACCTGCTGGCCGAGGCCGTCCACGCATCCGGAGTTCTCGCCGTCGTAGTCGCAGGCAACTACATGTCGCAGGTAACCCCGGGCGCGATCGCTGCGTCCGCCCGCCAGCAGGGCGCGGCCTTCTGGACACTTACCACCTACGTCCTCAACGGCGCCCTGTTCGTGCTGATCGGAATGCAGTTGCCGCACACCACTGGCGAGCTGACGACCGACTCCGCCGGCCACGCGCTGCTGCTGGTTGCCGCCGCCTACCTGACGATGCTGATCGTCCGCTACGCCTTCCTCAACATGTCCATCGGCATCATCCGGCTGCTCGACCGGCGCCCCTACCAGCGCACCCTGCGAACCACCCACCGGGCACGGGTGGTCAGCACCATCGCCGGCTTCCGTGGCGCGGTGTCGCTGGCCGTCGCCTTGTCCGTGCCTGAGGCGCTGCCCGGCGGCGACCTCATCGTCTTCGTGACCGGCTCCATCGTCGTCGTCTCACTCGTCGTCCAGGGATTCGCCCTGCCGCGAGTGATCCGATGGGCCAAGCTACCCGCCGACTCTTCTGTAGCCGACGAGCTACGCACGGCCCGCATCGCAGCCACCCGCGAGGCGCTCGACGCCCTTCCCGAGCTCGGCAGCTTGCACGGAGTCCCCGAGGAAGAGGTGGAGCGCCTTGTCCAGGAGTATGAGGAGAAGCTGGCCGCACTTCAGAGCCCGGACGGTGACGAGGCCGATGCCGCCACGAGTATCGCCCGGCGCCGCGACCTCACCCTTGCCCTGATCGCACAAAAGCGCGCGACTGTCGTTCGGCTCCGCGACGAGCGCACCATCGACGACACCGTGCTGCGCGAGATCCAGACCCAACTGGACGCCGAAGAAGTACGCCTCCTCGGCCCACCTTCGACGGAGGGGCCATGAGGACCGGATCCCGGGTCGCCGTCCTGGCGGACTGCTGGCCCTCTCGTCCTGCTCGGCCGCTACCCCTGCGCCGGGGCCTGCCCAACCAACTCCCACAGGAGGATCTGCCGTGACCACACCAACCGACGCCCGGGAAGGTGTTCTCGCCAACTACCGGGCTCAGCTAGACGCCATGACAACCCACGACACCGGTGGCCTGGGAGCGCTGTTCACCGACGACTTCACCCTCACCCACATGACCGGCTACGTCCAGCCCAAGGTGGAGTGGCTCTCGGAGATCGACGCCGGACAGTTCCGCTACCACTCGATCAAGGCGCAAGGCGAGCCCCAGATCGACGTCGACGCAGACGCCGCAACCCTCACGCACCGCATCATCACCGACGCGACCGTCTACGGCTCACGCAACCGTTGGCGCCTGCACTTCACCCAAACGTTTGTGTGGCGCGATGGCGCCTGGCTGGCGTCAAGGTCTGTAGCGACCACCTGGTAGACCTTGGTGCCGCGGTTGCACATTCGCGCGCGACCCGGAGCCCCCCGCGATGATGCAAGCGTGAGGTCAGCGGCGCTGGCGGCCGGAAGCTGTTCCGGGGCCGTCGTCGGAGTTGATGGACACCGGAGTCACCAGCTGGTCGATCCGAGAGGGTGAATGCTGGTGCCTCCCACGAATGCAGACACGGTTCTACGGTGGTTGGTATGAACATGAGCATCACGTTGAACACCGGTATCGAGCTGCCGTCGATCGGATTTGGGGTCTTCCAGACCCCACCGGAGGTCACAGCCACATCGGTGGCAGCGGCGTTGGCAACCGGCTACCGGCACATCGACACGGCGGCGGCCTACCTCAACGAGCGGGAGGTCGGCGAGGGCATCCGACGTTCCGGCCTGGACCGGTCGGAGGTGTTCATCGAATCCAAGGTCTGGATCAGTGACTACGGCTACGACGAAACCCTCCACGCCTTCGAGAAGAGCAGCAAGAAGCTGGGGGTCGAGCAGATCGACCTGTTCATCCTCCACCAGCCGTTGCCGTCGGAGTTCGACAAGACCATCGCGGCCTATCACGCACTGGAGCGGCTGTTGGCCGACGACCTGGTGCGAGCGATCGGGGTGAGCAACTTCATGCCGGAGCACCTATCCGCCCTGCTGGAACGCGCAGAGGTGGTGCCGGCAGTGAACCAGGTCGAGCTTCATCCCTACTTCTCCCAGCCGGACGTCCGGGCTGCCGACGCGGCCAGCAGCATCCTCACGCAGGCCTGGTCGCCGATCGGTGGGATTACGTTCTATCGGGGTGGCGGCCATAGCACCCTGGAAGACCCGGTGATCCTTGAGGTCGCGAAACCCCACGGCAAGACGGCTGCGCAGGTCATGCTTCGCTGGCATGTGCAGCAGGGACGTTCTGCGATCCCCAAGTCGGTGCGTCCCGAGCGGATTTCGGAGAACTTCGACGTCTTCGACTTCGAATTGTCGAGCCACGAACTGGCGTCGATTGACGCTCTTGACACCGGCGCTCGCGGCGGGCCCGAGCCAGACGCGATCACGCTGGAGTCGTTCGGTCGCCCCATCCCGGAGGCGTGATCGCCATGGACAACAAGCAGGAAGTGCGGGAGTTCCTGGTCTCACGCCGAGCCCGGATCACCCCCGAGCAGGCCGGTCTTCCGGCCTGGGGGGACAAGCGTCGGGTGAAGGGCCTGCGCCGCGAAGAGGTCGCGATGCTGGCCGGAGTGAGCGTCGAATACTACGTGCGGCTCGAGCGCGGCAGGATCGGCGGCGTCTCGGAATCGGTGCTGGAAGCCGTGGCCAGCGCCCTGCGACTGGACGAGGCCGAACGCGCCCACTTGCACGACCTGGCTCGAACCGCCTCAACATCGCTGGCCCGGGCGCCGCGGGCGTCTGGCCGCCAACCGGTGCGGCCGCAGGTCCATTGGCTCCTGGAATCGATGAGTGGTACGGCCGCCTACGTGCGGAACGCCCGCACCGACCTGCTCGCGGCGAACTTGCTCGGTCGGGCACTCTATGCCCCGATCTTCGAGATGGCTGGACGCCCCAACGTCGCCCGATTTGTCTTCCTGGACCCCACGGCCCAGGAGTTCTTTAGGGAATGGGGCAAGGTCGCCGGCGAAGCGGCCGCGCTGCTGCGGACGATGGCGGGAGAGAACCCCTACGACCAGGGACTGAGCAATCTGGTGGGTGAGCTGTCCACTCGCAGTGACCTGTTCCGCACCCTCTGGGCGGAGCACAACGTCCGCCAGCACCGCACCGGCACCAAGCGGTTCCACCACCCAGTGGTCGGGGACATGGACTTGTCGTATGAGTCGATGGAACTCACCGCCGACCCGGGCCTGAGGCTCAACGCCTACGTTGCCGAGCCAGGAACCGCCTCAGCCGACGCACTTTCGCTGTTGGCCAGTTGGGCCAGCACCCCCAACGTCGCTGTCCACGCAGAGGAATAGACAGGTGAAACCGCTCACGAGAGGTGTCCGCAACGTGCTGCAAGCCACTCCGTGACCGTACGGCCTTAGCAGGCCCTCCGGGGCCCACGGCCGGAGGTCAGGTCAGAAGTTCGATCCGCCGCAGCCACTCGCGGACCAGCGGCTCGGACGCCGCCACTTCCTCACCGCGGATGGCGAGGCCCTCGGCGAACGTTGCACCCGGACAAGTTTCCCCGTAGATCTCAACGGCCCGTCCCAGCCCGCTCCCGGCGTGGGTAGTAAGCGGATGGACGGTCTTGCCGGCGAAGTCGAGCGCTTCGGTGAAGGTCCGCATGATCATCGGCGGCTGAACGCTCCACACTCCGCTGGCCAGCACCACCCGGTCGTAGCCGGTCAGGTCGGGTAGGGGGTTGGCGATCCGCGGGCGGGCGTCCGCGTCCTG
>Ga0366786_1060_pt1 | contig 18813 bp, 11 predicted proteins | sample TotcelHN113001M9_FD_207046 | JGI IMG/M metagenome (GOLD analysis project Ga0366786, IMG submission 207046) | Enriched cells from coal bed in the Powder River Basin, Montana, United States - Total cells N11 rep2 HSBNCT.N11.300.1.M9 ... | reverse complement strand
CCTCTCCAACGAAATCCCCATTCGTCCCACCTCCAGATTGCCGTTCGGGACTGAGCAAATCTATTGAGAGTGTATCGTTCTTTCGTTAGCCTCCAATATTGCCCTTCCTTAACGACTAATTCAAGCTTCCCGTCAGAATCAACATCTTGAATCGTCAAGGAGATGATCGGGTAGTCCAAGTCGGACGAGCACCAAACTTGCTTTAAGAGCTTATCTTTTAATTGGTAGACAAAAAGATGGTTCTTATAGACAATATCGTCATCAATCTGCCAAAATGGTTTAACCTTTCCATAACTCCCTGCTTTCCATAAGGTTATCACCAGATTGACCGTCCCGTTATTGTCGACATCCCCCAACACAACGTTATCTATACGCCAGTCAACCGGGGACTGCCAGAGAGCCTTTTCCCCTTCGCTAACGGTAAGTCTATGATTTACTAAGCGATACTTTTCGTTCAACCCGTCTTTGTCCAGATCAGCGATCGTGGTAATCGAATTCTCTGAATCTGAAACCATTCCCAGGACACCTAACACCACCATGATCAGAATAGCAATCATAGATAGCTGCTTGAATTTAGCCCTGTTTACCACGCCGGTACCGTATAGTCATTTGTCCATGAAGGAGGTGTCGGCTTATTGTCGTCCTCCAGCATTTTTTTCCACGTTTGGTCGGTTAACCGATCTCTTGCCGGCCATGGAAACTCATAGTAAGAGAAAACTGCCCCTTTGGCGATTCGCAGTTTACCGTCCACAGGAACTACCACATAGATATTACTGACAAATCCGGTTCCTTCTTCAAGAACTTGACCGCCTGGGTCAGTTGCAACGTCTGCAATTAAAGCGGCAGGATTATCTTCCATGGCTGACCTGTGATCAACCCCTTCATCCTTTAAAGCCTCCAGCCAAAAATGCTCCAATTGCCCGCCAAAACTGCGGATAAGTTCGAACTCCTGATCAGTTAAGGGCTGATCAGTTAGCTCTTTCTCTGCTATAGTTTTAAATTTGAGAGCCATTTCCTCCATCCGCTCCATGGAAGCACGATCACTTTCGGTCAGCAGATTTCGGTTTTCCAAGCCCTCAAGGGTCATCCTGGTCAGGGCGGCAAGACGGGCATAAAGCACCGGGTTAGGTTCTACGTAGCCCCGATCATCCATGGGTTCCATTCCCCCACCCATTTCAGCGTAAACTTGCTTAGCATAAAGGAGGGTATCGTGCTTGAGCTCCGTCCAACTCCCAAGGTAGGTCTCCAATTGTTTGCGTGTCCATGCCTGATTGAACATAAACGCAGGATACCCTTTCCCTTTTGGCTCCGTTAACGGTTGAAGTGTGTACAGCCAGGACCAGTATAAGTTCTGCGTCCACGTCTCAGTATCTAAGGAAGAGAGATAGTTCTTAAGTTTAGTCATAGCTTCCGGATAAAATTCGTAAGCTGTTTCACCCATTGAATTCAGGATAGTGTAGGCTTCTTGGGAGCCCATGGCGGCAGGAATATCCAAGCCTTTGGGCAGCATCCGGCGCTGACCGGCTTTGTTCTCCTCAACTTCCCGATAGACCAAGCGCTGAAAGATCGAGGCATCAAGGGTAAAGCGTTGACCCATCACCCGAAAACCCTTAATTTCCTTTTCACGATCAGGCTGAATTGACTGATCAAAGATTGGGATGGAATTAATGGCTGGAGGCTTAAGCTTCTTAACTTTTTCGCCAAAAACCTTCCATTGAGCAGCATTTTCTTTCAAGTTATCAAGAGTCGGAATGTATCCGAAGGTTTCCTTTAAGAGATTATAGTACTGGCTAAAGCCAAGATCGTCGCTTTTGCCGACAAAGAAATTGGTCGGCTCATAAATAAGGTTCCAGTGTCTATAAACCTCTTCTCGACCAATTGCTAGGGTAATCAAGGCAGCAGACTTCGTTTCATCCTCGTTGACTGCCCTAAATGTCATACGCCCGTACCACATCATGGTCTGAAAATAGCTTTGTAACTCTTCTGTTTTGGCATAATGACCGCGTGGTAAATATTGAGTATAATCTTCTTTCAAAGCTTCTGCCAGACTTACGTTAGGGCTGCCCATGTTTAGAACAGGCGAGGGGACAAACATTGCTTGGTGAGTCGAAATCAATTGAAGTTCCGCGTATACTTCCGTGCTTACATAAGAAGGAAACTGCGCCTTAGGATCAAGCAAACAACTTGCTACGCTGAAGAAAGCTATGTTGCGCTTCGCTGCATTTTCCCACTCCGTGCCTTTGAGTGTCTGGTATTGTGTTTTACTTTCGTCCAGCAATAACCCGGTCAAGGCACTGAGTTCGCCGCGCAAGCGATCTTTCTCCAAGGTTCTTAAGAGATGGTTAAAATACAAGTGATAGTTATGTAACATAGCATCCGTTGTGACGAAGTTTGGTATGCTATCATAGCGATTAAGTTCATAGTCTATAAAAAATTCACGGGAAGAACTGGGAGTCACCACAAACCCATTTTTCTGCAAAAGGTTTTTAGCCTGAGCTGACATTGGAAAGCGTTTGCTGTTGGTCACATTACTCAGATCATTTAGGACTAGATAATCTTTAAGGGATGGTTTGAGGTCAATTGCCTCTTCTTGATACGGACTAAACGCAACTTTTGAGGATGTTAACTGAACTAAGGGAAGGTCCGCTTGTTGTTGGAGATTATCATTAGATAAGGAGGGGACAGGTTGGCAACCTACAAGGCTTGCAGACAAAATAAAGATAATCGAAAGTAAAGTTATGTAACTGATTCTTTTTAGTTTCATTAATAACTCCTTTCCATTGGACGACAAAGTAACCAATTGTGATGATTACAGTCTATAAAGAATACAGGCATTATCCATTGGGCAGAATACGCTGGTAAATACCGTCATGCTAAAATTAGCCTGTGCGTTTTTTACATGCCACCCTCCGTCATCAAAAAAACGGGCACAATGAAAAAGAAACACAGAACAAATGGTAAATTCACTTATCTCTCCCCTATCACCTAATTCTAGCGATCCTCAGCTAATCCTGCGATATAAATTTCTTTTAAGGTACTTCAACGAGTTTCCTAAATATTCCTTCTGAATAACGTAAATAATTCAATAAAGGAACTAAGGTCATGAACATTATTTTACAGGCAATTCTCAGAACTATATTTGCTTACCTTTTACTCTTAGCCGTGGTTCGTTTTATGGGTAGAAAAGCGATCTCTCAAATGACCTTTTTCGATTTAGCAATTTAAGCTTGAAACTGCCTTCTTGCAGGCTTAATTAAAAAAAAGAAGTTTAACCACCGTACTGCAGGCCCATAAAAATAACATATAGGCCAGAAAACATTTTACAGCTTCACGATTGTTATGTTCAATAAGATCCATGGTCACTAAGAGACCTATGGCTGTAAACATGAAATTAGAAACAACAAACATAATATAGTTGGATAAGGAATCATTTCTGAGAAAAGCAACCAGCAAATCTAAGGCTGAAAGCAATAAAACCGTTGTAAGGAATAAGTTAGTCACAGTTAATGATTTTTGGCGCTTAAAATTTCTCACCGGTTGGACATTCAGGCCCTGTAAACTTACTTTTGAAATTGCCATACTACATACCCTCTCTCAAAGAATTATTTGTATTTACTATAGCATTGAGTTCAGACAAATTTTTGCATAATAAACCAAGGGCTTCATTGCAAGAAACGAAAAATAGAAAACCACCGCCTGCATAGGTGGTGGTTAAGGGAAGATCATCTTAAGCTTTATTTTTTGAACGATAACTTCTCCAGGCTATCATCCACAACGACTCCTTTTATGTCAACAACTTCTCCGAACATGTAGTTGGGCGGTTGTTGCTTAAAGCTCTGGGAACGCTTTTTGCCAAAGTAATATTTGTAAATTGCGTATAAGCTGGCAATAGCTGCCCCAATCATAATCAGCCCAAAGGAAAAAACGACGGTTGTGGAGATGAGTATGAGAATCAGACCATACCATATGATTCTACTCAATCTGGGCATTTTCATCCTCCTTCAACATAAATAAGATTCGGAAGCCATGATTAGCGAAGGATCTATCTTGCGCTGCTTGAAACTATTATACCATCTTTCTCAACTGAAGACCCTTTTCCAGTGCTATCTTCACAATATTTTCAAATTTATGCAGGACTATTCTTCACCGGTCATGATGCAGGGCATGAGAGTCCGGTTGGTATTAAAAAAGCTCCGTCTGCGGAATCTTTCCTCAGACGGAGCTTTTCTTTGCTCTAAGCGCTACATGAATTTATCCTGTTACAAACGTTACAGTGAGATCACTCAGCGGCTTCAGTCGCGGGTTCATCCGGAACCAGGGCATTTTCAATCAGCGTGCTCAGATGATGCATTTTCATGCCAAGCTTATAAAACTTATTCATGTCATTGAACTGGTCAATGCAGTTATGACAAGGAATACAGCCGATTTTAGCTCCGGTCGCGACTAATTGGTCAACTTTAGGTTTAGCCTTGGCCATCCGTTGTTGCTTGGTAGCGGCAACGGCCAGGGCTCCACCACCGGCTCCGCAACAAATGTTATACTTGCCATCCGGATTCATTTCGCGATAATCCTCTACAACTTGTTTAATAACGTAGCGTTGTGGCTCGTAAACGCCTTCTTTACGCACTGTATTACAAGGATCGTGAAGGGTTACCGGGAGTGGATTCTTGCTCTTATCGACCTTTAGTCTGCCTTCTTTGATCCACTCTGCATACTTCTCAACAATATGAGTTACCGGGAATTGTTTCCCTTTCCAGAAGGTGCGTTGAAACATTCTGCAAGAACGGAAGGCGTGACCGCATTCTGTCACAACCAGTTCTTTGGCATTGAGTCGCTCAACCTCTTCAAAGAGTGGGCGGCTAATTTCCTGGAATTGATCGTTCTTTCCTGTAAACAGACAGATATTAGTTGCGTCCCAACGTTTGCTGCTTAGTGTGTAATTGACTTTGGCAGCCGTGAAAATGTGTAAGATTGTCTGCAGTTCATGAGGATAATGTTTAACCTCTCGAGCATTAAAGCCAAACATAAAATCCGCATCCTGCTTGTCAATGGGAATCTTTATAGTCGGATCGTTCATTTCTTTCTGAAGTTCCTCTTCAAGCCATTCCAGAGTTTCATCATAATCGATTTGTTCTACCGCCATTTGGTTACCCGTATTGACATGATCATCGGCAATGATCTGTAAATGTCCGGGAGGTACAGGAGTTTTTCCTCGGAAAGCTCTGGTAATCGCTGCAATATTAACTCCCATTGGGCACTCTACTGTACATCGTTCACACATATTGCAATTCCAAACAAAAGGATCATTTTCGACTTCTTCACGCATTCCAAGGGCTATTTTACGGATGAATTTACGCGGGTCATTATCCTCAACTAAATCACTGTATTTGCAGCCGGCAGTACACATACCACACGTAAGGCAGTTGGAAAAATCATACCCTTTTAATAATCCAGCCACTTCATCTCTCAGGGTTGGATCAAATTCTCTAACTCTAATCGGTTCACCCATTCTTACTATCACCTCCGCCTTGATTAATATTCACTCGGTAATTCTTTCAATTGAGCCATGGAGAAAACCGGACCATCTTTACAAACATATTCCGTACCGATATTGCATCGTCCACAGATTCCTAAGCCGCACTTCATGCGCATTTCCAAGGAAGTGTAAATTCGCTCCGGAGGAAAGTTCAGTTTTTCTAAGACGGGTAACGTGAACTTAATCATAGCCGGTGGTCCGCAGACAACCGCATAAGTGTCAACGGAAGAAGGGGCAATTTGTTCTGTGACACTGGGAATAAAGCCGACGTGTTTAGTCCAGCCTTCAGCTGGTCTGTCAATGGTTGTGACCAGATTGATGTTTGGATTCTTTTCCCACTCTGCTAATTCATCTTTATAGAGCAATAAACCTGGGTTTCGGGCACCGTAGATGACGGTAATATCACCATAGTCCCCACGATGTTTATCGTCGAGCATATATTTGGCCAGGGAACGTAAGGTTGTAAACGCAAAACCGCCACCGATAATCACGACATTTTTCCCTTTAAATTCTTCCAGGGGATAGTAATTACCCATAGGTCCGCGAACCCCTACCATGGTTCCTTCTTCCATGAGATGCAAGGCATTGGAGACGCAGCCGACTTTAGCTACAGAAAATTTTAAAATTCCAGGCTCTGTCGGTGAGGTTGCAATCCCAAATGGAGCCTCTCCATGACCATAAGCACTTAGTTCTGCAAACTGACCCGGCATATACTTAAAGTTCTCTTCATCTTGTTTATTCTGAAACTCTAAGGTAAAGGTGTTAATCAGTCGATCTTCAGTTTCTACCAGGTTTTTAACGAGCTTCATTGTGATTGGGATATATGGATTCTGTTGCATCATTTCACCACCAATTCTGCTTTGTTAGCCCCATCAATGACTTGACGGATATCCATATTAACTGGGCAACTTTTTATGCAGCGACCACAGCCTACGCAGGACATAGAACCATTATTATGGACAAAATAGTTGAACTTGTGCATCATCCGTTGACGCCAACGGGCCTTTTTCTGATCCCGTGGGTTATGACCGGAGCCATGAAGGGTAAAGAGAGGTGCCATACAGGCATCCCAGGTTCGTACTCGAGTACCTTCATTTTTGCGTACTTCTTCGGATATATCGAAGCAGTGGCAAGTAGGACAAGAGAAGGAACAAACATTACACCCTATGCACTTTTCTTGGAGAGTATCCCAAAACGGACTGTCAAACATCTTGTCAAGCTTACTCGTCGTTGTTGAGATATCCACTTTGCTGGCAGTTTCTGCACGTTTGACTTTCTCAACCAGAGCTTGCTCATCGGCAGTCAGCTCAGAGAGCGACTCAAAACGCTCCGCTAAGGCTTTCCCTTTTTCTGTGATCACTTCAACGTTGTAGGAATCTCCCAGATCAATCAGCAGAATATCAGAGCCTTCGCTGCCGGCAGGTGATAACCCAAAGGACGAGCAAAAACAGGTGGGAGCAATCTTGTTACAGGCAACCCCAATGATCACTGCTCTTTGCCGACGCTCATAGTAATAGGGATCCGTATATTGATCATTTTTGAAAACCATATCTAAGAGCTGCATCCCTCTGGCATCACAGGGCCTAATGCCAAACAGAACGGTGTCCTCAACCTTTAATTCGTCCTTAACTGTGACATCCTTGCCCTCTTTCTTATAGGACATCAGTTTTTCATGTTGTGGGAAAAAGAAGGCTTTGGGAGGAAGTTTAGAATTCAGATAATCTTGCTTAACATCTGCAAAGCGTTTGACTCCTTTGAAGGCAATTCCGCCAGCATCATTAACCGGAGCAATTATTTGGTAATCAGCCACTAAAGCATCAAATGCTTGACCAAATTTTTCTTTACTTATCTTCATTTTCTTCACCTCACTCCTTTACCAAGAACTGTTCTGGATCTTCGGCACTATATTCATTGAGAGCAGGTTTACCCTCTTCACTAATCCCGGCTTCGTGGTTATACATGACATAAACATCTTTGGCCATTTTCCGGTTTAAAGCACGAATGTCTACGCCCTGTGGACATGCACGGCTGCAGGCTCCACACTCGACACAACGTCCGGCCAAGTGCAGAACACGTCCGGATTGGAAGAAGAGATTTTCGGCACGATCCACGCCGCCGGTGAGCCACCTTGGGGAATTGCAATCCACAAAACACTCCTGACAGTAGCACATCGGACAGGCGTTGCGGCAGGCATAACAACGGATGCACTTGCTCATTTGCTCTTTGAAATACTCCTGACGCTCACTGTCCGATTTGCTTTCGAAAGCGATTACGTCAGCAAACTCCGGAGCATCCTTTGCTTCTGCAACGGCATCTCCGAGCTTAACATCAAACATCACCGGATTTGGATAACGGCAGGTTTGACAAGCGGCATCTTTTACATCGGTAAAGAGATACTCTTTATCCCCTGCCATGCCCTTAACAGACACTTTTCCCTCTGCGACTGTTCCTTCGAGTATTTCTCCGACTTCAGCTTCGATCTTTCTGGAATCGATAACTCCATGACAGGAAACCCCAATGATATATAAGTCTTCTCTGACTAATTGATTTTCCTGTAATAAGACAGCTAAGGCCCGGCTGTCGCAGCCCTTCGCAACAATAGCCTTTTTGCCGGGAGTTCTGGCATAATTTGCCAAGTTGTTTTCACAGGTTTCATCCCAAATCAAGGAGTCAACGTCTTCGGCAGAGTGGACAAAACATGGCGTAGCTTTTAAAGGTAAAGAGCCTTTTCCATATCCGATAACAACATCTACTTTTCCTTCAGCCAGTAATTGACGGGCCGTTTCTCGGATATCATTTATGATATTATTCATCCGCTGCACCCCCGTCATCTACTTTAAAGATCCCTTTATTGGGTCCAAGAGCACTGACTCGTTCAGTGACTCCTTTGACAACTTCAGCAAATCGTCCGCCTTCAGCTGCCGATACCCAAGAAAAGTTAACCCGATCTTCTTCTAAGCCCACATAGGTGAGTAAGGATTTAACCAAGGCAAATTTACGACGAGCTACATAGTTCCCACTGATATAATGGCAATCTCCAGGATGACATCCGGACACCAACACTCCATCTGCCCCGTTAGCCATTGCTTTTAAGACATAGAGAGGATTTATCCTGCCTGAGCACGGGACTCGGATCGTTCTGATCGTTGCCGGATATTGAATTCTGCCAACGCCAGCCAGATCTGCCCCGGCATAACTACACCAGTTACACAAGAAAGCAGCAATTTTTGGTTCATACTGTTTATTTTCAGTTTCTACCTGAATTTCTCCCATAATCATCTACCTTTCCCGATTGTTAATTAAGTCCCAACCTTATAGACAATTTAACATCTCGACAATTTGCTCGTTAGTACATCCCCTTAGGCTGATGGCGCCGCAGCGACAACTTGAAGCACAAGCTCCGCAACCTTTACAGAGAGCATCATTCACAACTGCGACACGGTTGACCATATCCACGGTGACAGCTTTAGCTGAACATACTGCTTCACACGTTCCGCAGGCGGTACATTTACGCTTGTTAACAAAGGCATTTAATCCGGCAGATTCGACTTGATCCTTAGATAAGGCAACACCCGCTCGTCCGGCAGCTGCTTTAGCTTGAGCAATAACTTCTTCCATATTTTTAGGGCTATGAGCAATACCGGCCATAAAGACACCATCGGTACTGAAGTCAACCGGGCGCAATTTCATATGGGCTTCCAAGAAAAAGCCTTCGGCATTTAAGGGGATTTTGAACCATTTGGAAAGCTTCTTGCCGTCGGCAGGAGCTATAATGGCAGCCGCTAAACATATAACATCAGCTTCAATTTCCAGAGGTCTGTCTAGGACGTGATCATTAACCGTTACAACGAGAGTTTCCCCTTCCTTGCTGACAACGGGTTTAGCACTTTCACTATAGCGGACGAAGATAATCCCGCTTCGTCTTGCTTCCTCATAATCCTCTTCAAAGTAGCCGTAGGTTCTCATGTCGCGGTAGAGCACAAAGACATTTGCCCCAGGGTTTTTCTTTTTAAGTTTCAGGGCCAGTTTCACGGATTTTGTACAACAAGTACGGCTGCAATAGGGGTTCTCATCGCAACGCGAACCAACGCACTGAATAAAGACAAAGTTCTTAGCATCTTCCACTTTTGCATCATGGTTATAAATGGCTTCGTCCAATTCAATTTGGGTCATGACGCGTGGGTCTTCCCCATAGAAATATTCCTTAGGTTTATATTCCTGACCACCAATCGCCAAGATTGCTACACCATGAGCAATTTGTTCGCCAGTTTCCAAGGTGGTGGTAAAGTTGCCCAAGAAACCGCCAACATCTTTGATGCCAACCCCCACATGGAGTTTAAGGTTGGGATGGTTGCTGACTTGTTCAACGAGCCCGGCCACAAAGGCTTTCATGTCTTCCCCTCTAAAACCGGTGGAGAATCGTTTGGCAACTCCGCCCAGGCTGCTGTCTTTTTCAACCAGATGGACTTCAAAGCCTTGATCAGCCAGGGAAAGGGCACTTGTCATTCCGGCTACTCCGCCACCAATGACTAACGCTGCATGGTTCATATCCATGAAGATCGGTTGAACTTGTTGTTGCATGGAAGCCCGTACAATGGCCAGCTTTGTGAGATCTTTCGCTTTTTCCGTCGCTTTTTCAGGCTCGTTCATATGAACCCAGGAACATTGGTCACGAATGTTCGCCATATCAAATAGATGAGCGTTCAAACCAGCTTCTTTCAAGGTTTCTTGGAATAAAGGCTCATGGGTGCGTGGACTACAGGAAGAAACCACAACACGGTTTAATTTATGTTCCCCAATCAAAGCTTTGATGGAGGCTTGAGCATCTTGTGAACAAGCGTAGATTTTATCTGTGGCATAGGCTACGGTTGGAAGGGTCTTGGCGTATTCCACCACACTGGGTACATTAACAATGCTGCCGATATTCACACCGCAGTGACAGATAAAGACACCGGTTCGCACAACATCTCCGGCAACATCCAATTCCGGAGGATATTCTTTTTCACTGACCAGAGTTCCACGCTCATCCGCTAACAAGGCGGAGGCAGCCCCGGCAGCAGCACTGGCTTGCATAACTGTTTCCGGAATATCTCGGGGACCACTAAAAGCTCCCGCCGCAAAAACCCCTTCTCGAGAGGTATTAACACCGGTCAGCGGTTCAAGTTCGGCAAAGCCAAATTTGTTGACTTTAAGATCAAGCAGCTTAGCTAATTCTTTGGAACTATCGCCAGGTTCGAGACCGACAGATAAGACGACTAAGTCAAATTGATCCGTGCAAATTTTTCCGTCTTCCGTGGAGTAGCGAATGACTGCATCTCCCGAATCATCTTTGGCTTCAGTCACTTCGTAAACCCGGGATCGAATAAAATTAACCCCTTGTTTGTTTTTGGCATTGTTATAATATTTTTCAAAATCTTTACCGGGAGTTCTCATATCCATGTAGAAGATAGTGGTATCTACCGGAATATGACTGTGTTCCTTGGCGATGACTGCTTCCTTAATAGCGTACATACAACATACGCCGGAGCAGTAATTGTGATTGATTTTAGCGTTTCTGGAGCCAACGCATTGAATCCAGGCGATTTTTTGTGGTTCCTTTTTATCAAAAGGCCGCACTAAATGCCCGTCAAAAGGACCTGAGGCACTGAGCAAACGCTCAAACTCCAAGCTGGTAATGACACTTTTGATACTTCCATAACCGTAATAATCCAGGGAAGAAGCATCAAAGATTTTAAAGCCCGGGTTGAGAATCATGGAACCGACTTCGACTTCGAATTCCTTGTCTTCCATGTGATGGTCGATGGCTCCGGCTTGACAGGCTTTAACGCATTTCAAGCAAATGTCTTTGCCTTTAGCCTTGCCACGGGTTTGGTACAAGCAATTCTTTTCGTCAATCCCGTAAGCATTAGGGAAGGCTTGGGAATACTGTTTAAAGGCCGCTTTACGTTTGCCAAGGCCTTGATTGAATTCATCATCGACCTTGACCGGACAAGCTTCAGCACAGGCTCCACAACCTGTACATTTTTCCAGATCAATATAACGTGCTTTTTGTTTAATAGTGACCTTGAAATTTCCAGCTTCTCCTTCTGTCTTGACAACTTGGGCATTGGTGTAGGTTCTGACGTTAAGATGGCGTCCACATTCCACTAATTTGGGGGATAAAATACACATGGAGCAATCATTCGTAGGGAAGGTCTTATCCAACATTGGCATAGTTCCGCCAATCGCTGACGATTCTTCTACCAAATGAACTAAGTATCCCGACTCTGCTAAATCCAGTGCAGCTTGAATTCCAGCAATCCCTGCGCCAACAATCAAAACAGAACCTATTTTATTTTGACTCATTACAACCCCTCTTTCATCCTTACTCCTTATTAAAGATAGTTACAACAATCACAAGGAACATATATTAATTCGCCACTTATGTCCCAAATCCTCTCTGAATGTGACAAAAATTTTAAAAATTAAATTATTCTGCGTAATCCCATTGACTTTGTGTAATCTAAATTATTAATTGTAAGTTTACCGATTAGATTAGGGGGAAGGCTGTCCGCAATGTGTCTTTTTGAAGTGCGCTGGAAATATCTATTTCGCAGCCTAAGCTAAAGGAGTATAGCGTACTTTTGGAAACATTCAGCTTTGCCAAATGTTCTATTGCTTGAGCGTAAAGTGCGAGCTGAAAAACATATCGTTTGCGCAAAGTCTCTTCCGGATCAGTTTCGCCTTTCCGATTCAAGGAATCTGTTTTATAGTCGAGAATTTCTGCTTGTGGTTCTTGCAGATCATCTCTCGAGATAATTACAACATCAATCACCCCTTGCACTAACATCGTTGACTGATCTTCACAAGGAACTGTCAAGGTAAACGGAACTTCCCGAAGTATTTTGTCTGCCTTAAATAGTCTTTGCCCTAGTGGCGACTCTAAAAATTCAACAACCTGCTTTGCTTGAATAACGTCCTTCTGCTCTGCAGTGAGAATTTCCCGTCGTTCCAGGCCTTTTAAAAATTCCAGAATATAGTCAATCTGCTCTCTCTGATCAAAACTTGGCCAGATTGTTGCCAAATGCTCAAATGGAAGGTGTTGCATTACTGTGTGTAAAGCAGTACCTTTTTCGGCAGCGGTCAAAGTGCGGGCGATTTGCAAGAATTTAGGTCGCTTTAAAAAATCCAATTTTTTCAAGAATGAAGGAAGCGAAGTCACTCCGTCCTGAGTGTGCCAATTGTTCTGTCGCTTTAGTTCACTAACACTTGTTTTAGCTAGCTGGCGAACCGAATTCTGGTGTGGATATTGCCAGCTTAGTCTCCGGCTGACCTCAGTGAACCAATATTCTACAGTATTTTCCTCCGTTGGACATTCTGAATTATCTCGATCTTCTAAATCCCGATTCACTTCAGAGTTCATTATTTCCGAAAAGCACTCCTCGATTACATGATCGTCGTCACTCGCAGATTGTTCCGCGAGGGTTTCTTCCTTGAGCTCGATGATGCTTTGATGAAGATGAATTTTCCAGCGTGAACTCGCGTCTGGAATTGTCAAGGTTACTTGAGAATTAGTTTGAGAACTTGCTTCATTAAACAGATTTTCTGGATGTCGAGCTAGGGCAGGTCCAATCCAATCCAGAAAGCATTTCGCGCCGCGAAGTTGACCCTCTGGTAAGGAAATTTCCTTCCATTCTGAAGTTCTTTGCCATTTCACAAGGGTTTTATCAAAGTCCTCAATATTACCGTAGAGAAAAAGTCGTTCCTTGGCACGGGTAAGCGCAACATACAGAATTCTTAATTCTTCCGCTAACATTTCTTGGGCCAAACGCTGTTTGACCGCATACTGGATTAAAGAGGGGTAACGAACATTGTTGGCAACATCGATTATCGGCAGGCCCAATCCTAATTTTGAGTGCAGGAGGACTTTTCCCTTGAGGCTTTGGGTATTGAAGGGTCGCCCTAAACCAACGACGAAAACGACTGGAAACTCCAAGCCTTTGCTGGCGTGAACTGTAATTAAACGCACAACATCTTCATTTTCTCCTAACGCCCGCGCATTGCCCATATCTTTGCCTTGACCTTGAAAGCGCTCTAAAAACCTCAAAAAGCGGAACAAGCCCCGGTACCTCGTCGATTCAAAACGATTAGCTCGGTCATAGAGTACCCTTAGATTAGCCTTTCTCTGAATCCCACCGGGCAAAGTCCCCACATAACTTAAATATCCGGTCTCTTCATAAAGTGACCAAAGCAGATCTGCTAGAGAAGTGCGACGAGATCTGGTCCGCCAGGATTGGAGATCAAGCCAAAATCTTGTAATCTTGTCTTTCAGAGCTGGCGCAGTCGCTAATATTTCTTCAGCCTTCTCCAGTCGGCCCTCCCAGGAGTCTTCATAGAAGCCCAAAATCTGATGGACTTCACTCTTGAACGATTCAGTTTGATTGCCCTTGGTGAGTCCGGCCCATATTCCCATTGTTAAGGCCTCAAAGAAGTCTCCTTCGGGTAGCATCATGCGGAGTTTTCCTAACTCACTGCCATTTAATCCCACGAGGGGAGAACGCAGAACTGCGGCCAAGGGAATGTCTAAGTGCGGATTGTCGATTATTTTAAGCAGGGACAACATGGTTTCTACTTCACTTGCCCCGAAATAACCACTTGTGGTTTCAGCATACACAGGGATGTCAGAGCGTTGAAATTCTTCAACGTAAAGCGGAGCTACTGCTGAATATGAGCGCATCAAGATCACAATATCGGAGTATTGAACGGCACGAAAACGTTGAAGATCTTTATCATATATTTGAAATTCCGCCCCTTGAACCATCTGTTGGATACGATGGCTGACCAAACGTGCTTCAATTCGCACCTTATCCAGATCTTCAGAAAGCACGGATTCATCCGTTCCTGGATGTGACTGAGCTTCCGGGTCAGGTAAAAGATCAGAGGGGGTTGGTTCCTGCTCGTCCGTTCCTTCAACACAGGAAAGATCATTCACAGTGTTTTTAATCCTGTTAGAATCAATCAAGTGAACTTCAATGGGTCCTTCAGCTGTGCAAAATTGATCTTGTCCGGAAACAAAGGAGGCACCGTATTGTAAAGCTGCCTGGTCATCATAGGGAATTTCTCCTGCGCCCTTCGTCATAATTTGACGGAAAAGAAAATTTACTCCGTCTACAACTTCTCGGCGACTTCGAAAGTTCTTGTTGAGATCGATCACCAATTCCGTCTCCACCTGTTCTTTCGCCGTGTCCGATTTCCAGTGAGTCAATGTACTGTATTTGTCCAGAAATAAATTGGGGTCGGCCATCCTAAAGCGATAAATACTTTGTTTTACGTCTCCGACCATAAAGAGGTTTGGTGAACCCTCTTGCCTGGATGCCAACTCTAAGATCCGTTCTTGAACAGGGTTAATATCTTGATATTCGTCGACCAAAACTTCAGCAAAGTACTCTTTTAATCCCAGGGCGATGGGCGAAGCTTCACCGTCCACCTCAAGTAGCTGCAGGGCGAAATGCTCTAAGTCGGTAAAGTCTAAGATGTTGCGAGATTCCTTTGCTGCCCTATAGACTTGAGAGAATTCTTTGACGAGAGCTCCCAGGGTTTGAACCATCGTACCCATCCCGCGTAGGGCAGGAAGTTGGAGTTCAAGAGGAAAGGTAAAAATATCATCCATTAGTGAGTTGAGCTTCTTCTTAGCATCTTCTCTTAATTTCTTGCATTCCTCTTGCAGCGTCTTGCGGATTGCTTCATCAATGCCTGCTTGCACTGATGCTAAGGCGGATTTTTGCTTAGAATTAGAACGAATTGTCGGTAGTTTAGGAAATTTGACCGCGGATTGAAATTGTGTTTCCACCTGTTTCCAATCTCCATCTATCAAGGCCTTGTTCAATAACTCAACTCGACTATAATCATCTTGGATCACTTCCGCGTAGGAAGCAGGTCCACCTTGTTGTTGAGTTATCAATTGGGCACGTTCCAGTGAATTTAAGCTCTCATCAACAGAATCCAGCAGTCCTTGGCAGACGGATTGGCCCCACTCGCTTTGTATTAAAGTTTCAATCGTATCCCAAGTATACGCTTTTGAAAGAGAAGATAGCCATTCAGCAGGCTGTACTTGACTATAAGCAAAGTTATAGAGACGTAAAACATGATCCATTAACGGTTGATCATCACGATCTGAGCCAAAGGCATCGACCAAGCTTAAAAAGTCGCTGTCTTCCTGTTCATAATGAGTTTCAAAAAGATCTTCTACCATATCCTGGCGCAAAAGTTCGGCCTCAGCTTGGTCTGCAACCCGGAACGCCGGATCTAGTTCAAGTTGATAAAAATATTTCCGGATCAGTTCTAAACAAAAAGAATGTAAGGTTGTGATACTTGCTCGCTGAAGCAACGTACGTTGACGCAGAAGACCTTCGATCCTTCCCAGTTCATGTTCTTGAAATAAAGCATCATCTATTGCTTTGCCGATTCGCTCTCTCATCTCGTTGGCGGCTGCTTTTGTGAAGGTAACGACTAGAAAGCGATCCACATCAACCGGCTCTTCCAGATCTGTGATTCTGTGAATTAAGCGTTTGACAAGGACAGCGGTTTTTCCTGAACCGGCTGCAGCAGCTACAAGAAGTCGGCCGCGCAATTGGATGGCGGCTAGTTGTTCTGCCGTCCATTTTGGTTCACTCATTTGAAATCCTCTCCTTCCAACCACTTTAAGTCAAGGTCTTGTGAATTTTTGGGGTTTGGATAAGGGATGGAAACAGACGAGGACCCAAAATTGGGGACAGAACTTGAGATATTTTCCACTCGCCTCCAGACTTCTTCGCGTTTTAAGGCAGGTAGGTCTCGGTATTGATTTTCGGACAGATAAGGGTCGAAGTGACATACGGGTTTATAAGAACAATATTGGCAACCCGTGCTTTTTCCCCGCCGGTAAGGAGATAATGAAATTTCACCGTCTAATATTCTCTCCCCTGTTTGCTGGAACCATTTGTAAAGATACATGTTAAGTAAGGAAAATTGGTCCTCAGTCAGGACGTTAGCGCCTTTTTTAAAGGTTCCGTCTTTTTTTAGGGTTAGCCCCAGTAACTCTGATTGACCTGCCGCAAGAGAAGAATCCATCGCTTCTAAGACCCGCGGATCAGCTAATAAATAGCCACTGACCTTTACAGCTTTAACCCGGCGCTGTTCCAACTCTTCGGGGCTGACAGGAAGTTGTTCTTCCAGCTGAGGTTCAAGCACAGGGAAATACAGGAAACCAGCAGGCATCTTCTCCTGAAACCTGTTATCTGGGTTGGCAGTCGTGTTAAGTAAAACTTCAGCCCCCTGTAATGCAACGTTTAGATAGGTGAGTAATTGGAGATTCAGTCCATAATAAATCGAATCCAACCCCAGAGAGAGTTCGCGGGATTTGTAATCTAAAATCCGCAAATACACTCGCCCGTCCAAGAAAGCTGCATCCACTCGATCGATTTGTCCGCAGAGGAGCATGGAATCTTCTTCAGTTAAAGAGATCTCAATACCTGGGAGTGTCTCATTCGGTCCAAAGCCAACTTCCAGTTGGATTGGAATAAACACCCCTTTACGAGCATGTTCAGCAAGAACCTTCACAGCGTGATGAACAGTTCGCTTTAATTTATGAGCTAAATATCGATAGCGAGCGCTGCTTAGGAGAATTTCATGCTGAAGACTTGGGGCAAGTTGATCCGCGAGTTCATTAACCAGGGCCCAAGATTCTTCTTTCGTTAATTTGCCCCAGTCCAGGCCGCGTTGCTGAAGTTGGATTGCGAAATCATGCAGCAAAGTATGAAAGAATTCTCCCATATTAGGGCTAGAAAGCTGGTAAGTCGGTCTTTCACGAAGCTTAAGGCCATATCGAGCATAATGACCAAAAGGACACTTGGCAAATTGCTCCAGACGAGAGACACTTGCCTTTAGACGTTTACCGTATAAACGACGAGCAAGTGGGCGTTGAATTCTGTCCTCCTGATTCAAGTTTATTAAACTGCTGCGCAAACGTTCAATTTGAGTCTTTCGCAAGGGATCCTGGCCCAACCATGCTTCAGTCGCCTTCCAGAGGGGGGATAGTGGCTCTCCTTGACGCAAGGTTTGCAATTGTTCTGCGTAAGCTTGAAGGGCTGAATCCGGGTGACTTATGCGCTGGATATCCTCTTCGTTACCTAAGAAACTCTCTGAGAGTGCTGGAAAAAGTTGCCGAAGTCTTCTGACAACCGGCGAAACAGTGAGAGCTTTCCCCTCCTCATCTGTTAGAGGATAAGAAACCACAAGTCTATCCGCTGCTCGGGTAAGCGCCGAATAGATAAAGAATTGTTCTTCATAAGTCAGGGCTATTCCCTTTGGGGCAAGAGAGATACCTAAACTTTTCAATTGTTCCCTTTCATACTCGTCGAGTACTCCCTCGGTAACCGGTTGAGCAGGCAACACACCCTCATTGGCACCAATAAGAAAGAGAACCTTTACCTCAGGATTTCGTGAGCGCTCTAAAGACCCCACCAGTACTTGGTCAAGTCCGGGTGGAATCAGACCCAATTCAATCGCTTCTAGGCCGGAACCTAAAATGAGAGAATAGTCCTCAAGGGTCAGATACTCATCCCCTAATCCCCCCACAACTTCATCAAGCACTTGGATCACAGCATCCCAGATTTGTTCGTGGAGTTTGGCTTCACTGAGATTGCCCTCGCTCTGAGCTTTTTGAGACCATTCCCTTAAACTGGTTTGAACATTAAGCCTTGCTAAGAAACTGTAGAGTGTTTCTGTTATGTCGCGTACATTCAAGGTCTCAGCCTGCTTACCTATCATGACCTTATCGATGAATGGACTAAAGAGGTCATAAATTGTTTGTCTGGAAGCATTTAACTCAGCTTGAACTTTAAGTTCTTCAGCAAGTTGTGCTTCTTTTTGCCCCAGAGTCCATTGACGATGGTAATGCCACGCCGCGTTTCTGTTCCAATTCTCTCCGTGAATCCCGTGTTCAAGCACGTAGTTCTCCAGTCGGTCGATGGCATCCCTCTGCAGCGGGAAAAAATCCGTTTTTAAGCAACGAAAGAGGGGTTCATAACTCCAATACCTCTCTGCCACTTCCGGAATAGACTGTACTAGCTCAATTAGCGGGTGGTGGAGGACAGATCGTTTATGATCTAAAAAATACGGGACATCATAGGACGTAAACACCTGAGTAATGAGTTCGTGGTAGCCGGCAAGATCTGCTCCGAATTGTGGCAGAGACTGGTACCTTTTTGCACCCTCCAACGTTTCTCGAGAGCATGAAGCGTTACCAACACCCTTGGCTT
>Ga0366786_1058_pt1 | contig 19007 bp, 20 predicted proteins | sample TotcelHN113001M9_FD_207046 | JGI IMG/M metagenome (GOLD analysis project Ga0366786, IMG submission 207046) | Enriched cells from coal bed in the Powder River Basin, Montana, United States - Total cells N11 rep2 HSBNCT.N11.300.1.M9 ... | reverse complement strand
AGATAGAATAGGCAATTGAAGCACCAATTCCGCCATGATTAAAGCGATTAATCATATTAGCGATATCATGTAAATAACCGGCAATAGCTGCTAGCTGGCAATCACGTTCCTCATATTGTAAATCCTTTAGCACTTGATATGCACGAGAGGAAACAATTCCGGCATGGCGTGATCCATGTTCAGTGAAGCCCAGTTGACCGAGATATTGAGTGCCACAGGCAAGATAGACGGCAACTTCATGGTTTTTTTTCAGCTCATCTGTTGTAATAATTGCCATAGTATTACCCCCTGACAAAAGCTACTACTTTTTGTGCTACTTCTTCTTTAGTAAGGGAATCTGTAGGAAGAAATAAGTCTGCATGTTGTCTCACATTTTGCAGACGTTCTCGCTGCACAATTAACCGTTCTTCTCCCCACGGCACATTACGCCGCTTGCGGATACTATCTAAAGTTGCATCAAGCATAACAACAATATCCGGCTCTTTCCGCTTCCATAAAGTCTTTATTCCTGAATGTTCTTGAGCGACATTATGTGCATCAAAACCCCAGTCTTTCAACTGCGTAACTAATGTAGTTTTCCCAGATGCACAAACTCCTACAACTATTATTCGCATTACATCACCTGCTAACAAGGAAAAGACACTGTTATTTTACGAATTTTATGGGCATCTTCCCGGTCACATACGCCTAGAACTACAACCGTCATATCATCACCGGGCCGGTAGTCATCTAGCTCCAGCGCATATTCTAAAATGCTCTCGGCTATGAAGGCCGCATCTTGCGCCTCATTTTCATTTATAATCCGGAACAAAAACTCTGTATCCATAACGCGCCCTTTTTTCCTGCCTGCTGCCTGAATGCCATCACTGTAGGATACTAAAATCATGCCCAAATCAAGGGGCATTTCATACGTGAGTGGTTTCATTCGTTTATGAACGCCAATGGGATTAATTTCCTCATCATACACATCAATACCATATGCCTGCTTAACTAGGACAGGGCAATTTGAATTGCGGCAAAACACTATTGTTTGAGTATCCAAATCTGCACTGATAATAGCTAAAGTAGATGAAACTTTGCCATCCTTAAGGGCATACAAATAATCATGAACAGCGCGGGCAACTGCACCGTCACGAGCTCCGTCGGCAATTAAGGCAGCAGTTTTATTCACAACTGCCAAACTAGTTGTCCTTGCCGATTTACCACTACCTTGTCCATCTGCTAAAATTACCGAAACCCCTCCCCGGGGCCGCTCAGCAATTTCAACACTATCGCCACAATCACTCATTGCATATTTATTTGTCTGGGCAATTCCTATTTTTACTTCCATCTTTGCCTCGGGGCATAGAAAGGCAAAATGCAGTGAACTACATTTTGCCTTTCCTGCAAATCGTTATTTTTTCTTCGGTAATTAGATACTGAACCGGAATATCATACTCCTGTACTGCAAGGGAAGGTAAAATTTGAAAATTCCAGGCTATTCCGGCGGTACAAGCTTGCGGAGCCTGAGCAAGAAATCGATCATAATAACCTGCCCCCATTCCTAACCGATTGCCTGTCCGGTCAAAAGCAACTCCAGGAACTAAAATAAGATCAATCGCCGTTGGACAAACGGCCGTCGTCTTATCAGGGTCTGGAACTCGTATATTAAGTTTACCCGTTGTCAAGTCTTGTAATCCAGCAATAACTCTACTTTCCATATGGCCATACCTGTCAGTAAGAAAGGGTACGCTCACTATTTTACCATTTTGCAGAGAAAAAAGGATAAGGTCATCGATTTGTGGTTCGCCTGGCATAGCAAGATACAGCATGATGCTTTTTGCCTGTTGAAAAAGCTCCCACTGAGATACAAGATTTACAACAACCGCGCTCTGACTATTCACCCAGTCCAGCGGAAGTTTGTTGCGCCGTGAGACAATATCCCGGCGCAATTCTTTTTTACAATTATTTATTGTCGCCATTTTTTGTAGAATCCTGATAATGGCTAATAGATGAACGTGAAACTTTAATTTCAACTTTCTCAGCAATTTTGAGCATAACTGTTTTGTCTGTCAATGCGGTAATAGTACCATAAACGCCGCCAATCGTAACAATACGATCTTCCTTTTTTAGGCTATTTAGCATTCCGGTTCTTTTCTTCTGCTCTTTTTGTTGAGGGCGGTAAAGCATAAAATAAAAAATTACCCCCATAAGCACAATCGGCCATGAGGCCTGGATAAATTGGGTTACTTCTGCAGAAAACTCGGGCAATCAACTCACCTCCTGATATGTCCAATATATTCCACACTAATACCTGAAATCCTCTAATGAGTCTGATAATGCGCCCAAAAGTCCTGGCGGAATGCTAAAAAACGGTCTTCCAGAATAGATTGCCGCATTTTCTTCATAAATTGAATAAGAAAGTGAAGATTGTGGATAGTAGTTAGTCTTAAACCGAAGATTTCTTCTGTTTTAAGAAGATGGCGAATATAGGCTCTACTAAAATTGCGGCATGTATAACAATCGCAATCGGGGTCAATAGGACGGAAATCACGAGAAAACTGGGCGTTTTTCACTACCAGCCGTCCCTTGCTGGTCATCGCTGTTCCATTGCGCGCTACCCGTGTAGGAAAAACACAATCAAACATGTCAATTCCATGCATAACACCTTCCACTAAACAGTCAGGTGTTCCCACCCCCATCAAGTAACGCGGCTTAGTTTGGGGTAATAGCGGGACGGTATGCTCCAGCATTTCATACATAAGCTGCTTAGGCTCACCAACACTAAGTCCGCCTACAGCATAACCTGGAAAATCCATCTTAACCAGATCCTGAGCACTCATTGTTCGCAAGTCTTTATACATGCCGCCTTGTACAATGCCAAATAATGCCTGATCTTTACGGGTATGTGCCTTTTGGCATCTCTCTGCCCAGCGAGTTGTGCGCTCCGTAGATGCCCGTGCATATTCAAAGTCAGCAGGATAAGGAACGCATTCATCAAAAGCCATAATGATATCCGCACCTAAAGCCATTTGAACCTCAATTGCTTTCTCAGGTGATAAAAAATGCTTGGAACCATCGATATGAGAACGAAAACTTACCCCTTCTTCGGTAATTTTACGCAAAGGACCCAAGCTAAAAACCTGAAAACCGCCACTGTCTGTTAAGATGCCGCCGTCCCACTTCATAAATTTATGAAGTCCCCCTGCCTCAGCGATCAAATCGGCACCGGGACGTAAATACAGGTGATAGGTATTACTTAATATAATACTTGCTCCCATCGCCTTAAGTTCATCCGGAGATACAGCCTTAACGGTAGCCTGTGTTCCCACTGGCATAAACATTGGTGTATCAAAAACACCATGGGGTGTATAAATTCTTCCTACCCGAGCTCCTGTTTGGGAGCATTTTTTTATTAACTCATATGTAATAGCCACTCTCAATACCTCCTTATAGGATTAACATGGCATCGCCAAAACTGAAAAAGCGGTAACCCTTGTTTACCGCAACCTGATAAGCGGCTAATACGTTCTCCCGCCCGGCAAAAGCACTGATTAACATAAGCAGCGTTGACTCAGGCAAATGAAAATTAGTTACCATAGCATCAATTATCTTGAATTGATATCCTGGATACATAAAAATGCTCGTCCAACCTGATCCGGCCTCAATTCTGCCATTTTTTGCAACAGTTTCTAACGTCCGGACAGAAGTAGTTCCCACTGCAATTACTCTTCGGCCCTGTTCTTTTGCTTGATTAATCGTTTGTGCCGCTTCGGGAGAGATAGAATAATACTCCCGGTGCATAACATGCTGTGTAATATCGGATACACTGACTGGGCGGAAAGTTCCCAGGCCTATATGCAGTGTAATAAAAGCAAGATTAACCCCCATTTGCTGAAGCTTAGTTAGCATTTCTTCCGTAAAATGCAGCCCTGCTGTAGGTGCCGCCGCCGAACCGCGTTCACAGGAATAAACAGTTTGGTACCGTTCACCATCTTCCAGGCGTTCCCGAATGTATGGCGGTAATGGAGTCTCTCCCAGCCGGTCAAGAACTGCCTCAAAAGCACCTTCAAACTGAAAACGTACTACTCTGCCGCCAAATTCAGTATTGTCAAGAATTTCACAACTCAACTCATCACCGAATTTGACTATCGTTCCCGGACGAGCTCGCTTCCCCGGTTTCACCAGTGTTTCCCATTCATACTGATTGAGGCGGTTAAGCAGGAAAACTTCAATTTTACCGCCTGTGTCGGCACGACTGCCAATCAGCCTGGCCGGAATGACTCTAGTATTATTAAAAACCAGGGTATCCCCTGGCTCAAGGTAGTCTGGCAAGTTATAAAAACGTTGGTGCGAGAGCGTTCCCGCCTGACGATTCATCACCATAAGGCGGGAATGATCTCTTGGTTCATACGGGTACTGTGCAATCAGCTCACCCGGCAAATCATAGTAATAATCAGAAAGCAACATACCAAATCTCCTTAAAAATAAACAAATTGATAAAATCAGTATATTTTGGCAATATCCACACCTTGATAATAGTGTTTCAATATCGTTCTGAAATATGCGATATCACTTTGTGGTGCTTTTTCTGCCATAGCTTTGGCTCCCCATTGGGACAACCCCAGACCATGGCCCCAGCCGGAACCGGTAATTACAATCTTTTCCTGGGGACGGCCAGTGATACGCCGGATAACATCCTTATCATTAAATAACCCTTTTTCCACAGTCGGTTTCAAATTAACTTCGACTTTTTTACTGCCATGATCACCGAAGCTATCAGTGATAGGAACATCAATGTTTGGTGGAGCGGGCGATACAATTGCAATATCAAATAAAGTACTGTTTAAACCTAGCAAACTGCGCAGTTTATTACCAGTTAACAGTACTGACCCGTTTGTACCGGTAAAGCGAATGGTTTTAACCCGACCCGAGATACCACGGTCAGCAGCAACTACTGGCTGTTCACTTAATCTGCTAAGTAAAATAGCCTGTAAATCACCAATATTATACCCGGCTTTAGCTAATAGTTGGCTGATTTCCTGAGGAGAAAGCTCTTTTGTCCATTTGTAATAGGGAGATTGTTGATCATAATCAACTACTCCACGCATATATGGTAAGGTGGTATTCCATACATTCTCACTGTTTTCTGTAAACCCGCCACCGCTACTGTGAAAATAAGCGGGAATCAGTTTGTCTTGATACTGCAAAACCAAACCTCGCGTATCATCAACAGCCTTTATGGTACGCTCTGATTCACTCTCACGGCCTCCATAAACCTGGCAATCGGTAGTAGTACAAACATCATAGCCATCGTCATTGTGCTTGTTCATACTAAATAGCGAATAGGTTCTTGCAGCAACTGCCTGCGCCTTTACTGCCTCCAATGCCCAGTCCGTTGATATTTCCCGTGCGATAACACCGTAAAGATACTGCTCTACAGGCAGTGTATTAACTACTGTCAAACCGGTTTTACCTAGTGTTTTATGGATTGAAATATCGCCTCTATAGCTTCGTTTATTTACTTCTAGAAATGAATCATTTCCACTGCCGGCTCTTCTGACATTTACGGTTGCTGCATTAATCTGTTTACCGTTAAGCAAAAGCAGCCCTTCTTGAGAAGAAAAAGCAGCTTTTTCCTTTTTTGAGAATTTACCTACCATTTCGCCACGATCATTAAGCACGATAAAATCACTATCGGCAGACACAAGGATATTCTGCTGATTTGACCATAACCCCACCCGGATAGACGGTTGCACTTGGGCATAAGTTGTACCGGAAACTATCCAAAGCGTACATATCAGTATGATAAGGCACCTAATAAGGGCTAAACTTTTGTATTTCATAAAAATTCCTCCACGTTCATTAACGGCGGAACAATAAATTCAGCACTATTGTTAATACAACACTTACAACAAGTGATGTTACAATCGGGAAATAAAACTTAACATTTTCTTTCTGCACATAAATATCACCAGGCAAACGGCCAAAATTAAAAAACTTTTCTCCAAAGGATAATACAGCACCAACAACAAGTAGCACGATTCCCATGGCCATCAGTACTTTTCCAAAAGAATCAAATCCAGACACTTTTTGCTGCTCCTTCCTTACTTACCATAATTTATCCTGATCTGCTTTATAAGCGATTCCCAGATGGGCATAAGCAGCTGGAGTAGCAACACGGCCGCGGGGTGTGCGATTTAATAGTCCAAGTTGTAACAAATAAGGTTCATATACATCTTCAATTGTTTCGGTTTCCTCGCTTATGGCGGCTGCTAGCGTCTCAAGTCCCACGGGACCACCATTAAACTTGGTCACAATGGTTGATAACAATTGTCTATCCGTTCTATCCAGCCCACATTTATCTACTTCTAAGCGCTCAAGCGCCTGATCAGCCAATTTATCCGTAATAATTGGGCTGCCCGCTACCTGGGCAAAATCGCGTACTCTTTTCAATAGACGATTTGCAATTCGAGGGGTGCCCCGTGACCGGCGAGCAATTTCTTCTGCGCCTCTATCTTCCACCGCAATATGTAAAATCTCAGCTGCGCGATTAATAATGGAAACTAAATCTTTAGTTTCATAATATTCTAAGCGGCTAATGACGCCAAAGCGGTCTCTTAATGGAGCTGCTAACGCCCCTGCTCTAGTAGTTGCCCCTACTAAAGTAAATGGAGGCAGGTCAATACGGATTGATCGCGCACTAGGTCCTTTGCCAATAATAATATCTAAGGCAAAATCCTCCATAGCAGAATATAAGACTTCCTCTACACTGCGGGATAACCGGTGAATTTCATCAATAAATAATAAATCCCGTTCACCTAAATTAGTTATAAGAGCAGCCAAATCTCCAGGGCGTTCTATTGCCGGACCGGAAGTAATACGGAAATTAACTCCCAATTCATTGGCAATAATTCCGGCTAGTGTTGTTTTTCCTAACCCCGGCGGACCATAGAGTAGAACATGATCTAATGCCTCGCCTCTTGCAAGAGCAGCTTTTATAAAAATTGATAAATTTTGTTTTGCCTGATCCTGTCCAATATATTCTTGAAGCCGGCGTGGACGCAGACTGTACTGCCAGTTATCTGCTTCAAGTTCATTACCGGCAACAATTCGTTCTTCTTCCATGACTACCTCCCACTGCCAAATTCACGCAGTGCCAATTTGATCAAGTCTTCAACTGATTTTACATCACTGCCTGCCTTCCGCATGATAGGAGCAATTTCTCCCTGATTATATCCGAGGGCAACTAGAGCTTGCAATGCTTGAGCTTGCACATCATTACCAGTTGTTCCGGAAGCGATTGCTGATTCAGCAATCGCTTCCGTTTGACCGCTGTCTCCCAACTTATCCTGAAGTTCGAGAATTAAACGCTCTGCAGTTTTTTTCCCTATACCGGGAATTTTCGTTAACACACCTACATTCTTTTGATTAATTGCTAATCGGAATCCTTCTGGATTAACAGCAGATAAAATTCCAAGTCCCACCCTAGGGCCTATTCCAGTAACCGAAATAAGCTGTAAAAAAAGATCGTATTCTTCTTGGGTAATAAAACCATATAGTAGTAATGCATCTTCACGCACATTTAGATGAGTATACAAAATAACGGACATGCCAATTGATAATTTCTGCCGGGTTGAGTTCGGTATAAACAACCGGTACCCAACACCTTGTACATCAACAAAGCAAAAATCGGAAAATAAATGAGTTACTTGCCCTTTTATGTATCCAATCATGGTTTTACACTCCATACCTTACTGGAACCGCTGCTGTGAATTGTACATATAGCAACAGCTAAAGCATCAGCAACATCATCAGGTTTAGGTTTTTCCACTAAGGACAACAGACGTTGGGTCATATAAATAACCTGCTCCTTTGTAGCTTTCCCGTAACCGACTACAGACTGCTTAACTTGAAGCGGAGTAAATTCGGCTAAAGAAATATCATTTTGAGCCACTGCCAATAAAATTACGCCCCGTGCCTGTGCCACTGTCATAGCAGTAGTAACATTCTTATTAAAAAACAATTGCTCTACACCGACTGTATCAGGCTGATACTTTTTAAATAAAATATCAAGCTCGTGATAAATAATCTGTAACCTCTCAGCAGCGCTGAGGATAGGACTAGTACGAATTGCTCCATATGAGATTGCCCGTAGGCGACTACCTACTAACTCAACAACACCATACCCGCAAATAGCCGTTCCGGGATCAATACCAATTGCTAACATGGCTCTACGCCTCCCCCACTCGCAAACACCAATTTCGACAAATAAGAAGCATTCTCCTTTTAAAGCAAGAAAAAAGGCAGGGTCTTTAGCCCTACCTTACCCTATCTTGACTCTAAGCCTTCAATAAAACGAAGTAATTCTTCCCTTGATTGAACAACCATACCGTGTTTTAATTCTTCTGCATCTCCTGGAATAAGCTTAGCTATAGGGATCTTTGTTACTTCTTTAAGGATTGCTTTACCACCGGGCTTGCCATAAAAAACAGCTACATAACCATCTTTTACGCCAATAAACATATTATTGGCATGCTCGCGACATAAGCTATTAACCTTAAGTGACATTTCCACTTCCGGCGTATCGAATTTTTCAATAACCCAACCTGAATAAATTTGTTGTACCTGCTGATAACTTAAGCCAACTAAATTGTCAGCAGGTTTAGTACGAAAAGTTTCTTCTTCATTGCACTTTAGGTAGACAATTCGTTGAACAATATCTGTATTAGGAGTAATTTTAATTCTAGCATCCTGCTTGATGACTTCCGTTTCTTTTGGCAAAGCAGGCGGCATTTCAGCGCTTGAGGACGGTTTTACAAAATAATAAACTCCCGTACAGACAAGAAGAACGAAGAGTACAGTTAAAGCAGTTCGTACTTTGGTATTTTTAATAAATGGCAACATCAAAAACACTCCTTAGGTTTTGTGTTGCCATTATAATTACCAATTATTTCATAAACTATACGTATCAACGATTTTTGCTTATTCTAGCATGTCCTCAGGCAGTTCAACATTCGTATAAACTTCTTGAACATCATCATGGTCTTCAAGAGCGTCAATCAGTTTAACCATTTTAACAGCCTCATCGCCGTCCAAATCTATAGTAGTTTCAGGAACCATTGTAATTTGAGCCACTAAGGTAGTAATTTTATTTTGTTCTAATGCCTGCTGAACCTTATCAAAATCTTCCGGCGCAGTAGTAATCTCATATTGTTCGTCTTCGGTCTTAAAATCCTCTGCTCCAGCGTCTAGCGCTACCAGCATCAGTTCTTCTTCATCAATACCATCTTTTTCAATAACAAATATTCCTTTTTTATTAAACATCCACGCAACGCAACCCGATTCACCAAGATTACCACCATACTTAGTAAACAAATGGCGCACATCCGCTGCCGTACGGTTGCGGTTATCGGTCATAACTTCGATAGTGACAGCCACGCCACCTGGGCCATAACCCTCATAAGTGATTTCTTCGTAACTGGCACCATCCAGCGTTCCCGATCCTTTTTGGATAGCGCGCTGAATATTATCTTTCGGAATATTATTCTCTTTTGCCTTTTGCAAGGCTAGTTTAAGACGCATATTTCCCGATGGATCTGCGCCTCCCAACCGGACTGCCACGGTAATCTCCCGACCAATTTTGGTGGTTAGTTTTCCCCGAATAGCATCCATTCTACCTTTTTTGTGTTTTATATTTGCCCATTTGGAATGTCCAGACATATTGTTACTCCTCTCAGACAATCTAAATCAGGCTATATTGTAGCATAACAACAGTCATTTGGTAAAGTGTAAAAACGTAGATTAATGTCCGTGATGCCAATTATCGCCTTTTTTTATTTCTTCAACAGCAGTATTGTTTTCTGGTGATGCTGTTATTTTTGCTGTATTAGCGTGATTGTCAACTAACCTGCTAGTAACCCGATAATCAGACAATGTTCCAGGCCCGCCTACGCAGCCGCCAAAACAAGCCATGCCTTCGAAGAAATTAGCATCAATCTTTCCATCCTTAATTTGCCGAAGTGCAGCTTTGCAATTACTTAACCCTTCTGAGCGATGTGGTTTTACAACAACATCTGGAGCCATTTGGGCAGTTGCATCTACAACAGCTTGCACAAGTCCGCCAGCACGTGCAAATGCATTTCCATCGCGCGATGCTATTGTCTGATAGCCGTCATCCTCTACTTCGCTTACATTAATACCGGCGCCCACTAACATCGCTGTCATTTCTTCAAAAGTTAATACATAATCAATATCATCAGGGTATTTTTTAGCTTCTGCCTTTTTAGCAATGCATGGACCGACAAATACCACTAAAGCATTGGGATCATTATTCTTTATCCATCTGCCAGTCGCAATCATAGGCGATACGGTAGAAGAAACTTGCTCCAGCATTTCGGGCATATGCTTTTCAACCATGCCAACAAAAGCAGGGCAACAGGATGTGGTCATAAAAGCTCGCTCCGCTGGTACAGTAGCCGCAAATTCTTTCGTTTCTTCAATAGTTGTGATGTCTGCGCCGAATGCCACTTCATGGACCTCATAAAAACCAAGCTCCTTAACTGCTTTCATAACCTGACCTGGTCTGACCTTCAGACCAAACTGGCCAATAAAGGCAGGTGCTAAAATGGCATAGATGTGTTTATCACTATTTTTCAGCATTTGAATTAACTGCACAATAACAGAACGGTCTCCTATTGCACCAAAGGGGCAGGCGGTCTTACAGGCACCACATTCTACACATTTATTATAATCAATAACAGCCCGTCGGTCTGCTCCAGCATTTATAGCCTCCAAGTCGCAAGCTCGTTCACAAGGACGGCTTATCTCAATAATCGCGCAGTAAGGACAGGATTTTTTACAAAGACCACATTCCACACACTTTGACTGATCAATATATGCTTTATTATTTACCACCATAATAGCTTTTCTGGCACAACTATTAATGCAATGGTGAGCGACACAATTACGGCAAGCATCAGTAACCATAAACTTATCAATGGGGCACTGATCACAAGCCTCAGGCAATACGCTAACGATTGGTATATCGGCAAACTCCATATTCAAAGCATTTTCAGCAGATATAGCAAGGCTAGTATTAATCGGCTGGCAAAGCGCCAGATTAACGCGGTCTTTTAGTACAGCCCGTTCTTTATGCACACAACAGCGGTAACGAGGACCGGTTTCTGTAACAACTGTTTGCAGAATTTCTTCCACATTTTCTTTCAAATTGCCGGCAAAGGCCATGCGAGCAATTTCAGACAACACCTTACGGCGAATTTTAACAACTTCCGTCACTTGGGACATAATAATTCCTCCTCTTGCAGTAAATATGATTGTATAACAGCAATAAGATAGTCAGGAGTAACATTTGTAAACACCTGACCATCGATTCTTACATTAGGGCCACGGCCACAGGTTTTCAAACACGTTACTCCCCGTATATCCAGCTTAGCTTGGTTCTCTGGGACGAATTCTTCTATGGCCTGCAATAAATCTTGCGCTCCAAGCAAATGACAGGATGTGCCGATACAGACTTCCACTAATAAACTTTTCATATTATTCCCTCCAGTTACATTAAACCCACTCGATAGACACTTGCTTACCTTTTCCTTTTAATACCGTAAGCAATTGATTTAATACTTGTGACTTTATATTAATTTGCACTGGAAAATTTGGATTCTGGTGTGCCGGATTAACTGCACTCCCTGCAATAATATTAATTTGATCAGCTTCTAGCATCATACGAGCCAATTGGCTGGCTCCATCCTGTTGATTCCACATTGTAGCACTGCGCAACCTGTCTACGGCAGCATTTAAGGTTAAGACCCCTTCAGTTACTAAGTCAATCCCTTCAATCCTGCCGGTAGGCGGAATATCAGGGTCATGATAGTCCAGGTTAACCGTCAGTGGACGATTGGTCACACGGCTGACTATATTAGCGGTTGTTCCACCAGCTATTGCTTTTTTGCCAGGCTGATGCAAAAATCGCCTTACCACCTTTTGATCATATGACCGGTCTGCAGGTGGCCCTGTCAAAATTGTTAAATGCAATGGACGCCTGATTTTAACAGAAACTACTGTTGAATCGTCTCCTGCTTTGTCCAGGTAATAGCCCTGACAACACCTGATAACTTGCTTACTTAAACTTTCAGCATCAATTATCTTTGCAGTTTCGCCAGCTAATTGCTGCGCAATCCCTTGCCATCCCCAGCCAAGTTTTAGCAGTCCTCCGATCCCCGCATGGATAACCCCATCACTAACGGCAACTATTATATCATCTTCTTGCAAAACCAGTTGCCCTTCTCTGATAACTTTTCCACCAACAACTTTTTCCATTGTCGGAAAAACAATTACATGATTACTTCTTTTTAAAAAAGTCGAGGGACAATCAAACTCAACTACCGTTGCCAATCCATCACTAGTGATTTTAATGATGTGAAGAGTAGAGTAAGCAATTTTTCGCTGTTTGCAAACCGGTAAAGTAGCGGTAATGGTATCAACTACATCTTCTAGTGGAATACCTCGTTTTAGCATAGAAGCTGCAATCTTCGTAGTTAATGTAGCTAATATATTCGCTTTCACACCGCTGCCTAATCCATCGGAGATAACAATAATCGTATCAGTTGGAGTGCGAACAACTTCTACATTATCCCCGCATAACTCTTCCCCCGTTTTCGATAATTGAGATAAGCCAACTTCGGCATGAAGCAATACCATCAGGCTTCCTCCTTCCCCTTGAGAAGCCAAATTACTTCCAATAACGCCGACTTGGTCTCAGCCGTAGTCTCTCCTAATAAACCCGCAATTTCTTGGGCCACATGCATTTGCTTATCAATAACTTGCGTTGCCTTTTTTATCGTTTCCAATTTCATCACTTCAAGCTCTTTTAACCTTTTCTCTTGTTCTGTCACATCAGTAATGATAGCAATGATTACATCATGTTTAGGTACAGGAATTATCATTTGTTCGGTCACTAAACCATGCTGAAAATACTCAATTCTCTTTCCTACTATTTTATCGCCAGTCTGAGCAGCATGTACAAAGTGAGAGCACTCCATAATTTCACTAAGATTTATGCCTTTTACCATTTCATGTTCCCAGTTAAACATTTCTTTTGCAGCAGGATTAAAATCTTGTATAACCATACGTTGATCGACTACAATAATGGCATTAAGTGAATTAGTAACGATAATATTGGCAAATGATTCGGCTTTAGACCGCATATAGGGAACACACATATCATTTTCAGCCAATCCCTGGTAAACGGCAATTGCTTTCTCCCGGCAAGAGTTATAACCACAGGCGCCGCAATTTTTCTCATCTGCTGCTGTTATCTTCCCTGTCTGTCGTAAAATATCAGCAATTTCTAACTCATTCGGAATGGGGAATTCAACGGGCATAGCTTGATGAGTACGGTTAAAATCTAAATTAGTATCATAATCCAGCTTAGTGTCCCGAATACCATTCTTAGCATAATTAATAACTTCCCTGCGTTTAGCGGCCGTACATTGCTGATTTCCACTTACCGGCCCACCGATACATCCACCTGAGCAAGCTAAGGCTTCTATAAAACGTGGTGTAATATCTCCTCTGATCAATGCATTAAAGGTTTCCATACAGTTTTCAATACCGTCAACTGTAATGATTTCTGTGTCGGTTTCATCATGTTCCATAAATGATTTTAAGATTCCACCGGATATAGGAAAATAACGTCCCCGGCCTTGTGGTTGGAATGATGAATTGCTTATAGCTAAGTGTTTAATCTCATTTTCCGTTAACCATTGCCTAAGTTGCTCAAAGGTGAGCACGGCATCAATAGAACAGGCTTCCTTTTCAGCCTCCTCTATTTTGGCAACACAAGGTCCAGCAAATACCACATAAGTATCGCTGCCTAATCGTTGCTTGATAACTTTGCCATGAGCAACCATAGGAGAAACAACAGGAGCAATATTCTTCACCAGTTGCGGATAATAAGTTTCAATTACATTGACAATAACAGGGCAGCAAGCGGATATGATCGGTTCCTTGGACTCCTCTAGCATTTGGCTATAATGAGCAGAGACAATTTCTGCACCAATAGCAGTTTCTTCTACACCGCTAACCCCTAAACTTCTAATTGCTTCAATTAATTCGTCCCGTTGATATTCAGGAAAGGCACTGACAAACGACGGTGCGAGACTTACTATCACCTTGTATCCGGCAGCTATTTTTTCTTTAATTACTAGTACTTCATTTTGTACTTGTTTCGCTTTTTGTGGACATTCAGTAACACATCTACCACATAAAATACACTTATTTTCTACTACACGGGCTTGCCCTTTATCAATGCCAATCGCTTTTACAGGACAAGACCGTACACATCTGTGACAGTCCTTGCAATTCACTTTTAGAGTTGTAATACTCTTCATTGCATCACCGCCCTAGTACTTTCTCCATAAAAATTTCGTGTACTTTTTCTTTGGCGACATTTGTAATAATCTCATCATTAATTTTAATGACGACACCCTCTGTACAGCGTCCCTGACAAAAGCTGCCTTCGATATCGACAGTTCCTTGAACCTGATGTTTCTGTAATAATGCAGCAAAAGCATTTAATACTCCATGTGCGCCTTTCAAATGACAGGCACTACCAATACAGATGGATATGATTATCATCAAATGCACCTCAATATTTAATGTGAATTTTTTCACATTAATGTTTCTATTTCATTCTACCGCAAATACATACTTTGATCAACGACTTTTTAGGAATAGACATTATCACTTTTATATATGCTTACCTAAAAATAGTAACTTAACCAACAAAAGTGAGTTCTTATTTAAGTAAGAACTCACTTTTGCCTTGTTAATTAGGGTTGATGCTGTACTAACTCATTAGGCAATGGAAACGGAAATTGAACGTATGTATTAGGCACTTCACCAACAACAACATATTCAGCAATAGGAACCTGCGTATTGACACTTACACTCTGACTGACTAAAGGAATGACAATACGTACAGTAGTTGTTGCCATTAAATACACCATGTGCCGGGTTTGATTGATACCGGCCTGCTCAAATTTATCCACTACATTTACTTGCACCGTACCAACCGGAATAATCGTAACAACAATATTGGGGCCCCAGCTGGCTATCAATTGGCTTCCTAAAACTTGGCCGATTGGAATGTAGATTTTCTCGGCGGTAATCGCTCTCAGGCCATCCTGGACTTTGATCGTAGTATCAGCTGCCAGTTTATTGAATTCCATTGCATTTGGCTGAATTAACACTACCTTACCGTGATCATCAACACGAACAGTAATTAAACTCTGAGGATCAATAACAGTACTGATTTTTTCATTAATTACATTATTAATCGTTTGTGTTGCTATGAGAGTCGCTCTTGCTTCTGCTATGGTTAGTAAGGTAGGTTTTAAGTGAGATTCAACAAACCAAAAGGAATAGACTGAAAGAAATACCAATAAGAACGTAACCAACCAGAGTCTTGGGATTGATCTTTTTCTGCGTACGGAGAACCGCATCGTTCTCCCTCCCCAAACAGTTTGTTTATTATTGTATGATAAGATGCTCGAAAGTGTTCCTCTCTATTGTTAAACATTAGAAAAGACTTGCTTTGCGTCAAATAGATAACCAACCTGTAAAAAAAGAGCCAGGTTTGCGTCTACCGCAAGCCTAGCTCAATTTTATTCGAAAACGATTTTAGCAAATTTACGCTTTCCAACCTGTACAATCATACCATCGGAAACTGTTATCTTTGCATCGCCATCTGTTATTTTTTCACCGTTAATTTTTACAGACCCCTGTTGAATAGCCCGTTTAGCTTCACTATTACTAGAAGTGATGGCCAGTTGTGTCAATAGTTTGGGCAGCCAGATAGCTTCAGATTGGGTTGTAAAACTAAACTCAGGTATGTCAGTGGGAATATCACCTTGTTGGAAAACTTTTATGAATTCACTTTGTGCTTGGTCGGCCATACCCTCTCCGTGGTAGAGACGAACTAAAGTATGAGCAAGGCGCATTTTAGTATCCCGTGGATGGAGCGAGCCATTTGCCAAACCATTTCGGATTTCTTCTAATTCTTCTAACGACACATCTGTTACTAACTCAAAGTAACGCACCATCAGTGCATCGGGAATCGACATGCATTTTCCATATATCTCTGTAGGCTCTTCATCAATTCCTATGTAATTGCCTAAGCTTTTGCTCATTTTTTGAACACCATCAAGCCCTTCAAGAATAGGCATCATAATGGCGACCTGTGGCTCCTGACCAAATTCTTCCTGCAGATGGCGTCCCATCAACAGGTTAAACTTCTGATCTGTACCACCAAATTCAATATCCGCGGTTAAGGCAACAGAATCATACCCCTGCATTAAGGGATAGAAAAATTCGTGAACACTAATTGGTCGCCCTTCTTTGAATCGTTTCGTAAAATCTTCCCGTTCTAACATACGGGCAACAGTATACTTGGCAGCTAAATTAACTACATCGGCAAAAGTGAGTGGTGCCAACCAGGTACTATTAAATGCTACTTCCGTCTTTTCTTTGTCTAATATCTTAAAAATCTGTTCTTCATAAGTTTTGGCATTACGGCGAATGTCTTCGTCGGTTAATTGCTTGCGCGTTTCCGACTTGCCCGTTGGATCGCCGATTCGGCCAGTGAAATCACCAATAATTATAATGATATGATGTCCTAAATCCTGAAATTGCCTAAGTTTACGTAATACAACAGTATGACCGAGATGAATATCCGGAGCTGTAGGGTCCAATCCTAACTTTACCTTTAAAGGCTTACCGGAAGTTACAGATCTTTTGAGTTTTTCAATTAATAAAGCTTCTGGCAGGATTTCGGCTACACCACGTTTAATTATTTTTAACTGTTGTTCAACAGAAACCATACTGTCTTACCCCCATAAAAAGCAAATATATTGTTAGCTTTTACCGTATATTGGTATTATATTTAGCCGCATTATAACATAACATCCTTCATATTGCAAATCTTACCACAATCTATGCCTGTCCGTTGATGTATGTTATAATGATTGAGATATCGGCACCAAAGGAGGTCATCATGAGTAATCGCAACAATGGCGGTTCCGGCGAACGTCGTCGTTCGAGAGGCGCCTTTTCAAAAATTGCTATCATTTCGGTTATTGTATTTATTGTAATGATTACCGGAGCGGGTCTTGGTTTTTTAACAGCAAGTATTCACACCATGCCCAGCCTAAAGGGTGAAATTCGCCCTGCTGCTTCATCGCAGATTTTTGATTCGAATGGTAAGTTAATTACAACTATTCATTCTGTCGAAAATCGCCTACCCGTCTCTATCAGTAAAATCCCGCAAAATTTACAAAATGCTTTTATAGCTGCTGAGGATGCTCGTTTTTATCAACATATCGGAATTGACCCACGTGGCATTCTTCGTGCAGTATGGTCAAATATTACCGACCGCGGCGTATCTGAAGGCGGGAGTACAATTACGCAGCAGTTGGCTCGTAACGCCCTGCTTTCGCAGGACCGGACATTAAAAAGAAAGATTCAAGAAGCTTTTCTGGCACTTCAAATAGAGCGCCAATACAGTAAAGCAGAAATCTTAGAGATGTACCTTAACCAGATCTATTTCGGACAAGGCGCTTATGGGGTACAAGCTGCTTCAAGAGTTTATTTTGGTAAAAATGTAGAAGACCTTAACCTTGCTGAAGCGTCTATGATTGCCGGCTTACCCCAAAGTCCCAATTACTATTCGCCGCTAAGCAATATAAAAGCGGCCAAAGAACGACAGTCAACAGTACTTGATCAAATGGCCAAATACGGATATATTGATGCTGAAACAGCTACGCAGACAAAGAGTAAAGAAATTAAATTAGCTGGCCATGGGGGCAGCAATGATGTAGCTTCCTATTTTATTGATTATGTTACACAACAGTTAATCGATAAGTATGGAGCAGATGCAGTATACAAAGAGGGTTTAAAAATTTATACTTCTCTTGATTTAGATATGCAACAGGCAGCTGAGCAAGCCATGAAGCAATTGCCAACAGCTTATACCGACAAAAGTGGAGTCAAGCAGCCCCAAGGAGCGCTCGTTGCTATTGATCCGCATACTGGCTACATTAAGGCAATGGTCGGCGGCCGTGGCAATGACCAATTTAATCGCGCTATTTTAGCTGAACGGCAACCAGGCTCTGCATTTAAGCCGTTTGTCTACTTAGCTGCTATTGAAAGCGGTATGACAGCTGCTACGAGAGTTGACGACAGTCCAATTTCTTTCGGTACCTGGTCGCCCGGAAACTATGATGGTAAATTCCGCGGCCAAGTTTCACTTCGTAGTGCACTTGAGCAATCGCTCAACGTAATAGCTGTAAAACTTGCCAATCATGTAGGTGTTGATAAACCTTTATATTATGCCCAGCAAATGGGTATCTCCACACTCGTGCTGCGTGGCAATACGAACGACCGTAACCTGGCTATGGCACTTGGCGGTCTAACCCGCGGTGTAACTCCACTCGATATAGCCAGCGCTTATGGTGTTCTGGCCAATCAGGGTGTTCGCGTTGAACCGGCTTCCATTATTAAAGTCGTTGATCGAACCGGAAAAGTATTAGAACAAAATACTCCTCGGGAAAAGGTTGTTGTTAACGAGCGTAGTGCCTACATTTTAACGGATATTATGAAAGGCGTACTGCTAAGAGGCACTGGTACAGCAGCAAATATTGGCCGGCCGGCAGCCGGAAAAACCGGTACTACCGACGATAACAAAGACGCTTGGTTTGTTGGCTTTACCCCTGACCTTGTTGCATCAGTATGGCTGGGCTATGATAATGATGGTTATCTCGGCGATATTACAGGCGGTGGTATTCCGGCAGTTATCTGGCATTCTTTTATGAGTGAAGCCGCAGCAAAATATCCTGTCCGCGATTTCCCCCGTCCTGGCGGTATTGTATCAGCTACTGTCTCCACTAAGGATGGGTTATTGGTTACCGATCCCAATAATAAAGACACTCAGAGCGAAATATTTGTCGATG
>Ga0366786_1051_pt1 | contig 20749 bp, 20 predicted proteins | sample TotcelHN113001M9_FD_207046 | JGI IMG/M metagenome (GOLD analysis project Ga0366786, IMG submission 207046) | Enriched cells from coal bed in the Powder River Basin, Montana, United States - Total cells N11 rep2 HSBNCT.N11.300.1.M9 ... | reverse complement strand
CTAACCTGTACAACGCGGTACACGTCCTCGCAGGTAATGGTTACTTGTTGATCTTCCTGGACGCGATATAAGGCGATACCATAGGCATCCGCTAGAATATTGATAGCTTTTCGGCCTTCAATGGTATAATCACTGATGAGACGGGGCACATCAGGATCAATGCTTACTTCCAGTTTGCGTGCCGCATTGAAGATAATTTCCTCAATATGTTTAGGGGTAAGAGGCTCAAAATAAATTTCTGCACACCGGGAACGGATTGCCGGATTAATGTCGGAAGAATCACGGGTTGTGGCACCAATCAGAATAAAGTCAGCCGGAGCCCCTTCTTCAAATAATTTTTTGATGTATTTCGGCACATTTGGGTCTGATGGATCATAATAGGCCGAATCAAAAAACACCCGTTTATCCTCTAGCACCTTTAGCAGCTTATTTTGCAGCATAGGGTCCATTTCACCGATTTCATCGATGAATAAGATCCCGCCATGAGCATCGGTTACCAGACCTGGTTTTGGTTCGGGGATACCGGTATCAGCCAGGTCTTTGCGCGCCCCCTGATAAATCGGGTCATGGACAGAACCGAGCAGTGGATTGGTCATATCCCGCGAGTCCCAGCGCAATGTTGTTCCGTCTGCTTCCACAAAGGTTGCCTCCGGCGCAAAGGGCGTAAACTTCAGTTTCTTGGCTTCTTCCAACACTAACCGCGCAGCTGTTGTTTTACCAATACCAGGTGGTCCATAGAGAATGAGATGCTGCGGATAAGGAGATGCCAATTTAGCTCTAAGCGCTTCGACGGCCCGTTCTTGCCCGACAATTTCATTTAACGTACCAGGCCGGAGCAATTCCATCGCCGATTTAGTCAGTTTCTTCTGATCAAGCATTTCCAGCATGGCATATTTCTTAAGTGTCTGTGGATTCTCGACGTTATGCTCTTCTTTTAATACTTGCATTTTTATTTCTTTGATATACTCTTGGTGCCGTTCTTCCATCTTCTCGGCAATTTTCTTCTCAATCTTGTCTTCTACGGTCCGGCGGGCCATGAGGTCTGCCAACTCATCTTCAATTTCATCCAAGATATCCGGAATCTCCTGAGCAGTAGGAACTTTATCCACTGTAGGGTCTTCAAATACGAGCTTCTGTAATGCCAATATACGCTCGCCTACATCTTCAGAACGCATAAGATCCAATGCATCCAGCTTGCCTGCTTTGAGCACTACCTTTTCGGCACCAATCAATCCCGCATAAAGCCCATAAAGGGCGGAAACCTGGCGTTTTAGTTCGTCATCGGCCGCTCGCACTATTCGTGTTTCGCGACGGACAAGTTTATTGAAGAAATCTTTCATGTTTTTAACCCTTTCTAATAAGGCCGATTAATAGAAGGCGTGGCTCAAAGCAAATTATTCTATTGAGCTGCTTTTAGTTACTTGCCACCTGTACTTCAATTTTTGTCGTAATTTCAGGGTGAATACGAATTACGACGGGATAGCTGCCAACTGATTTAATGGCTTCTTTCAATTCAATTTTACGCTTATCTATATCAATGTCATATTGTTTTTGCAGTGCTTCGCTGATATCTTTGGCGGTTACAGAACCAAACACTTTACCGCCCTCGCCTGTTTTTACCAGGATTTTGACTGATACTTTTGAAAGCTGACTTGCTAATACATGTGCCTCGTCATTTGCTCGCTGCTGTTTATGCGCTTCAGCTGCTTTTTGCTGACTAATGGAATTAACATTAGCAGCTGTAGCTTCAATCGCTAGTTTTTGCGGCAACAGGTAGTTGCGGCCATAACCTTCAGATACTTCTAAGACGTCACCTTTTTTACCAAGTTTTTTTACTTCTTGCTGCAGAATTACCTTCATGAGTATCACTCTCCTGTATATAGTTGTTAATCAGTTCTACTATCTGGGCTCGCGCCTCTGTAAAACCGATATTTTTTAATTGAGCACCGGCTACCGTTTGATGACCGCCACCACCCATTTGCTCCATAATCACCTGAACATTGATATCTCCCTGTGAGCGTGCACTTACTCCTACACCGTTATCTTCCATGTGGAATAGTACAAAACTAACTCGGGCTCCTTCAATGGTAAGCAACATATCGGCCACCTGAGCCGCCGCAATCTGCGGATTTTTCGCTTCTTGCGGACACAGTGCCACTACGACACCGCCAGGCAGCATTTCAGTATTGCTTAAAATCTCCGCTCTGGCGCGAAGAGTATCAAAGTCGACGCGGAACAGCTGCCGCACCAAGGTGGGGTCTGCGCCGGCCCGCCGCAAATACGAGGCTGCTTCAAAAGTACGGACTCCTGTCTGTACGGCAAAGTTTTTTGTGTCTACTACAATACCGGCATATAAAGCAGATGCTTCCAACCGGGTAAGATCAATATTATCATCATAGTACTGGATAAGCTCAGTGACCAATTCACTGGTTGAAGAGGCTGACGGTTCGAGATAAACCAGCAGCGGATTAGAAATAAACACTTCCGAGCGCCGGTGATGGTCGATAACCACCGTTCGCTCCGTACGGGTTAGTAAGTCAGGAGCAGCTGTCATCTCAGGGCGATGAGTGTCAACTACAAAGAGCAATGTTCGTTCATCTACAAGCGCATCTGCCTGGGAAGGTGTAATGAAAACATGTTCATACCCTTCGTAGTCGGGCAGCAGCTCTTGTAATTTATTAACTGCCACGCCGGGCTGACTGACCACAACATGAATGCGGCGTCCGTCATGCCGGGCCATTTTCGCAACTCCTAAAGCAGCTCCCAGACTGTCAAAGTCTTCGCCGCCATGGCCCATAACCAATACTAGCTCACTGTCTTCCACCAGTTCCCGGATAGCCTGCGAAACAATCCGGGCCTTGACGCGGGTGTTCTTCTCTACAGCCTTGGCTTTACCGCCATAAAACTGCATTTTGCCGTCCACGTGAACAGCAGCCTGATCACCACCACGGCCGAGGGCCAAATCAAGACCGGCCTGCGCTCGTTGTGCAAGTGTTGCAATAGACGGCTCATCAGCCGCAACTCCCAGGCTAAGCGTAACCGGGATTTTGTTGCCGCCATGAATAGCCCGGATTTTATCAAGAATTTCGAACCGTGTTTCCATCAGCTTAATCAGAGCCATTCTGCTAAAGATAGCTACATACGTATCTTCACCATATTGCTTGACGAAACCGGATAGCCCCGCCACTAAATCCACCAGTTGGCGGTTTACTTCAGCGAGAATGGCTGTCCGCTGAGTATCATTCAGTCCTTTCAGCACATCATCATAATTATCGATCTGAATATAGGCAAATGCAGGCATGGCACCCTGGCATTCGGCTTTAATCGTTTCGCTTCGTGTTATGTCACTGATGTACAGAATCAAGAATGTCTGGCCGCCCGCCTTGTCGGCTTCCAGCGGCTTATGGATAATCTGATAGTGCTTAAGACCGCTCTTTTCAGTAAATACTCCATATTTTCCCCATATCTTCTCTACCTCCAAAGTAGGCAGAGCATCAAACAGAGATTGCCCGGGGAGCACATCCCCCATCCAGTCGGTCAATACACCGTTGGACCAGTACAGCTGCCCCTTTTCATCAACAATTGCAATGGCTAAAGGTAAATTTTGCAAAGCGTATGCCGAAGCCTGATCAATATTATGAGTCATCGACTCAATATATTCGGACAAGGCTTTTCGCCGTTCCATATGCCGGTCCCGGCCATATAGAAAGAGAGCATACAGCAAAACGATTCCCAGTACAGCCAAATAGTGATTGTAAAAAGCAACAACCACCAGCAACGCTGCAACTACGGCAAGATAAATTCGCGTATCAAACCAGAAGGACGGACCTTGCGGCATAGTGATACCCCCTAATCGGACATGTCCCGATTTCGCAATTGACGGTAATTCATTGCCATATCAAAAGCTCCGGCAAATATGATAACTTGCAGTATGATACCATTTGTAAATACTAAGAACAGTATAATACCCCGAACCAACCTTGACAATTTGTATTTATCGGCAAGGTAGTAAAATAACGCCAATCCTTGTACGATAAGGAAAATCATAGAAATCATTTGTACATTGACGCCAACCGTATAAAGCCAGGTAATTTCACGCGAGTGGCCCCAATACATGGCAAGTACTGCCACAACAAAGGTATAAAGTGCGATCTTGGGCATTTGCCATTCCCGAAAAGGTGGAAAGGGCTCCACATAATGCCCCAGTTTTTTGAGCACTATTTTTGCTACCGTAAAATTCAGATAAGCCGTTACCACTGCAGCGAGGGCAAAGCCTGCCGGCAAAATAATTTTCAGCAGTTCCATAACTGCTCCCATGGTAGTGGTCATTTGCTGCAGGTCTTCTTCTTTCATTCCCATCTGGCGGTAAAAATCCATCGCCTGTTCCATCGCTTTAGCCATCGCATCCTGCTGGAGATTAAAGGGATTTGCACCCAATATTACCATACTGATGCCGACCACTGCCGCCGAAGAAACAAGTGAAGCGGCTGACCCCCATAGCAATGTTTTGGCAGGATTAAACTTTTCCCGGAGTCCATGGCCCAGCACAATGCCGGTAAGGCCAAATCCTACCACTACCGAAACAGCATGCAGAGGGTGGAGCAGCACAGCAATCAGAATGCCGGCAACGACCGTGGCCAGCGTACTCCACTTCACGCCATGCCTAACTCCCAGCAAAATGATGGGAACCGGCCAGATGAGATGGATAAACGTTCCCACTACGGGAAGATAAGCGCTGATAAAGGCGAACATAATAGCAATGGAAGCCAGAATACCTGCTTCTACCATTGGTTTTATTTGTGTATGACGCTGCATGAATTCACCCTTTCCGGCGGAAATGACGCTGTAACTCACTATAGTCGCCAAACCATTTTTCCGCTTCCTGTTCTTGTTTGATATGGTGGGTAACGTTGTGTGAAACAGCTTGGTCCAGAGCAGTAAAGTCGATACCCATCCGTTTGCCGAGAACATAGCAAGATACTACTACCGATGCCAATGCATCGCCGATAGCCTGCTCACTGTTTTTGGCAACAGCCTGATACACCTGCCCCACGTTAGTCACTAATTCAGCTTTCAACCATTCTATTAAACGAAGCTTGCGCAATATATCGGATTCATGGGAAAACAACAGTCAACCCCTCCTTACCGTACCTTATAATATTCGCCATGAGACAGGGGTCTTTCCTGCCTGTAAAATATAGAAAAACCAGGGTATAGAAGAACCCTGGTTTACCGCGTAATTAGTTCAATCTTACCCGCTTATGAAAGCCGATAAAGCTACAGAAGTAAAAAGCTGAGATTGCCACTGCTCATGCTGCCCCAGGAAAACCAGGAGACAAACAGGAGATTGCCACGTCGCTGCGCTCCTCGCAATGACAAATGAGGCCATGTCCCCATGTCCGTCTGTGCACCCCGCAGGGGGACTCTTCACCACCAACTGCCACAACCCCGTCTTACTTCTGCCTCCAGGCTCAGGCCGCCGAGAAGGTCTCAGCTGCTAGGCGGGGGCGAGGACGTGAGCGCAGACAGTACAGCGGGGGTACGGCAAGCGAGCGCCGCAGCCCCCAAATGCGAAGTTCTTGGCGCTTCAGTGCCTTAGAACTTCGGCTTACCCCTTGCGGGTGCAACGCAGATGGGGCCTTATCGGCGGCCGCTTCTCACACTTCCATGATGATGGGTAATATCATCGGCCGTCTCCCCGTCTTCTCGTACAAGAACTTGCCAAGTACTTCCCGAACCTGGGATTTGATTACCGACCATTCAGTTATACTACCTGCCTCGCACCGGTCAAGTACTGTTTTTACCCGGTTTTGGGCTTCATTCATCAAGGCTTCCGAATCTCTGACATAAACAAAACCACGCGATACCAGGTCTGGTCCGGAGAGTACGGAGCACCGTTGTTTATCCAGCGTTAAGACAACAATCAACACGCCCTCTTTGGACAGTTGCTGCCGGTCCCGGATGACAATATTGCCAACATCACCAACGCCAAGACCATCTACGAATACTTTTCCGGCAGTTACGCGGCCGGCTTTGCGCCCGCCCTTTTTCGTGAATTCAAATACTTGTCCATTATCGCCAACAAAAATATTTTCTTTGGCAACGCCCATATTCTCAGCAATTTGCCCGTGCTGTCTGAGCATCCGATACTCGCCATGGACCGGAATGAAGTATTTAGGCCGGACCAGATTGAGCATTAATTTTAATTCTTCCTGGCTGGCGTGGCCGGAAACATGAATACCTGCCGATCTTTCGTATACAACATGGGCCCCTAAACGCATGAGACTGTCAATCGTTTTGCCTACTGATTTCTCATTGCCCGGAATAGGAGTCGCCGAAATAATGACCGTGTCGCCAGGAATAATTGAAATGCTGCGGTGATTGCTTGTTGCCATACGGCTTAGACCAGCCATAGGCTCACCCTGGCTGCCAGTTGTCAATATTAACATCTGGTTATCGCGATAACGGTTAATTTCTTCAGAATCAATAATCACGCCTTCGGGAACTTGCAAATATCCAAGCTCCATTGCAATAGACACAACATTTATCATACTGCGCCCAAGCACCGCTACCTTACGGTCATATTTGCAGGCCGCATTAACCGCCTGTTGAATACGTGATACATTAGAGGCAAAAGTCGCTAAAATGACACGCCCATTGGCTTCTCGGAAAGCACTGTCAAGAGCAATTCCCACTGACCGTTCTGATTCGGTGTAGCCCGGACGTTCAGCGTTAGTACTGTCCGACATAAGTGCTAATACGCCACGGTCACCCAATTCAGCAAATTTGTGAATATCCATTACCTTTCCGTCAACAGGAGTTTGATCAATCTTAAAATCGCCTGTATGCACAACCGTTCCAACAGGAGTCTTAAAATACAAACCGCTGGCATCAGGTATGGAATGACTTACACGAATAAACCCAATCGTGAAAGCACCTGCCGTAATTTCATCACCATGCTTTACCGGCATCAAGGAATACTCAGGTACACGGTTCTCCTTCAAGCGGCCTTCTACCAGCCCTAAAGCCAAACGGGTACCATAGACAGGCACATTAATTTGCTTCAATAAATACGATAGTGCACCAATATGATCTTCATGACCATGCGTTAATACAACCGCCCGTACTTTGTCTTTATTCTCCAGCAAATAGGTTATATCGGGAATAACTAAATCGATTCCCAGCATGTCATCTTCCGGGAAAGCTAGTCCAGCGTCGAGAATGACTATATCCTCACCATACTGAAAAACCGTCATGTTTTTCCCGATTTCTCCCAATCCACCTAAGGGGATAATTAATAATTTTTCTTTTTCCAAAATAAATATACCTCCATAAATCTTCACTTATAAAATACTCACTATAGGTACAGCTAAAGAAAGGTCTCGCCCCAAAACCGAGACCCTCTAGCCAAAAAAAATCTCGTCCTCACGCAATCCGTCCATCGAAAATGATTTATAAGCCGCTCAACTATAGTACCATTAGTATACCCTATCCAAGTACTCTTAAACAAGGCTCCCATTGACAAAATAAAAAGAAAAAAGCCACCTTTATGGTGACGATTATAGTTTTTCCAGTTGTGAGACCTTTTTAGTACATTTTTTAAGCATTATTCATTACCAAATTTACTGTTTTATGTAAAAAAAGTCCCCTTTTATCCAATTAAAAAACGCCGGGATTTCTCCCGGCGTTTGCTTGTATGGTTTATTCTGCTGTGAACGGGAGCAATGCAATGTTGCGAGCCCGTTTGATAGCAAGAGTTAATTGACGTTGATGTTTTGCGCAGTTGCCTGAAATCCGGCGGGGCAGGATCTTGCCGCGCTCGGTGGTGTAACGGCGCAATTTAGGGACATCCTTATAGTCAATTGTCTCTATTTTATCAACGCAGAAACTACAAACCTTTTTCTTTGGTTTTCTGCCTCTTTCGCGTTTCACTCGTATATACCTCCCTTCAGAATTTGAGGGATCTCTTAAATTAGAACGGAATTTCTTCGTCGATTACATCGCGCCCGAATTGGCCGAAATCAACCGGCTTACTAGCGTTTGCTGAACCGCCGCCACTTACCGTTCCCTTATCCGATTCCATGCTTTGGGCGACAAAATTGGCGACTATCTCAGTTACCCGTCTTTTTTGTCCATCCGCTGTTTCGTAAGAACGAACTTGCAGACGACCTTCAACAAACACCCGGTGTCCTTTCGCCAGGTTATTGCCGCACATCTCAGCTAAGTTTCCCCATGCCACAATAGGAATAAAGTCGGTTGATTCCCGTTGTTCTTGTCCAGGTGCTCCAAAACTGCGGGAAACGGCCACGGTAAACGAAGCTACGGCTTTGCCGGTTTTGGTGTAACGCACTTCAGGGTCTTGGGCTAGACGACCGATAAGTTTAACTGAGTTCATGCCTCTTTCCCCCTGGTCTATTCGTCTTCTTTAATGATCATGTGCTTGAGTATCTCGTCAGTAATCTTCATAACGCGGTCGAGCTCGGCAATAACCTTAGGCTCAGCGCTGAAGAACATAAGATAGTAGTGGCCTTCTGCGTGTTCTTTTACTTCATAGGCCAAACGTCTCTTACCCCAACGATCTACTTTTTCCACAGTGCCGCCATTAGCTTTCAGAAGATTTTCGAACTTAGCAACTACGTTACCAAGAGCCTCTTCTTCAGCCGGCTTCACAATAAACATGACTTCGTACTTTTTCACGAAATCACCTCCTCCTATGGACTATGGCCCCTTGCAAAAGGGGCAGGGAAGGTTTATAAATAAACTTTCCAGCCTGGCTGTCCCAGACTGACTAATTATACCGTACCTGAAAAAAAAATGCAAGGAAGGACCTAAGTTTTTTTATGCAACTAAACTCGCCATTCTCGGGCAAACTATTGTATAATATACTATAGCATATTTTGGAAAAGGAGTCTGACAATGGCGAGCATTAATGAAAACTATCTAAAATTACCAGGAAGCTATCTGTTCGCAGAAATAGCACGAAGAGTAACTGCCTTTAAAAATGACAATCCCACTGCCAACATTATTCGTTTAGGTATCGGTGATGTTACCCAACCGTTGGTGCCAGCAGTTATTAGCGGCCTTCATAATGCCATCGATGAAATGGCGCAACCGGCGACGTTCCGCGGCTACGGCCCGGAGCAGGGCTATGACTTTCTGATACAAACTATCATTGATCATGACTTTTCGCCCCGCGGAGTTTCACTTGACATTGATGAAGTTTTTGTCAGCGATGGCTCGAAAAGTGATGTTGGTAATATCCAGGAAATTTTTGGCCTTGATAATATAGTCGCAATTACCGATCCTGTATACCCCGTATATCTGGACAGCAATGTCATGGCAGGTCGGACAGGCACTCTTCAAGATGGCCGTTTTGAAAGAATTGTCTACATGCCCTGCAATGCTGAGAATAACTTTACTCCTGAATTGCCAAAAGAGAAAGTAGATATGATCTACTTATGCGTGCCAAACAACCCTACCGGTACAACATTATCCAAAGCCGAACTAACGAAATGGGTCGAATTTGCCAAGGCAAATGAAGCTATCATTCTCTTTGATGCTGCTTACGAGTCCTACATCCAGGAACCGGACATTCCCCACAGCATCTATGAGATCGACGGCGCCAAAGAAGTGGCAATTGAATTCCGCTCCTTCTCTAAAACTGCAGGCTTTACCGGTACCCGCTGCGCCTATACCGTTGTGCCCAAAACAGTTATGGGCCGCACCGCTTCGGGAGAAATGCATTCTCTGAATAAAATGTGGAACCGCCGCCAAACCACTAAATTCAATGGCGTACCCTACATTATTCAACGCGGTGCTCAGGCTGTCTACACTCCTGAGGGCCAACAGCAAATCAAAGACGTCATTAAATATTATATGGCTAATGCCAAGATCATCCGCGATGGCCTTGCAAGCACCGGCCTGCAAGTATTCGGCGGCGTGAACGCCCCTTATATCTGGCTAAAAACTCCCAACAACATGGATTCATGGGCCTTCTTTGATAAATTGCTCACTGAAGTCCACATCGTCGGTACTCCCGGCACAGGCTTCGGTCCCTCCGGCGCCGGCTACTTCCGCCTAACCGCCTTCGGCAGCCGCGAAAACACCGAGCAAGCCATCGAAAGAATCAAAACAAAACTAAGCATATAGTCCAATACGGCAAACAATAAACAGGGTAACCTTCACTACAGTGAAAGTTACCCTGTTCGTATTTTACCACTCTCTTAAGGTACGAATGATTGCCACGCTAAATCGTGCGCTAAATGATACAGAAGAACCGTCCCCTTGTATCATCGCAATGGCAGCCCAAGTGCCCACACCTTCCCTGTCTATCGTTGTGCACACCGCAGGAGAACTATTCAACACCAACGGCGTAAGGCCTCAAAAAGGCTCCAGATGCTAGGAAGCTAAAGATGCGATTGCCACGTCGCTGCGCTCCTCGCAATGACAATAAAGCGGCGAGCCATTGACCCGCCTAGCCGTGCACCCCGCAGGGGAGCTATTCACCACCCAACGGCGATAAGCCCCGTTCCCTTGCCGCAAAGCTCAGGCCGTCGAGAAGGTACCAGCTGCTAGGCGGAGGGGGAGACGCAACCGGAGGCGTACATGTGGCGTACGTTGAGGATTGCGGCTCCCCCGACAACAACGCAGATGGTGCCTTATCGGCGGCCGCCTCAGGCTACACGTTGAAGCGGAAGTACGTTACGTCCCCATCCTTCATCACATACTCCTTGCCCTCTAAACGGACAAGACCTTTTTCACGCGCGGCATTATAGCTGCCGGCATTCATTAAATCGGTATAAGCTACAATCTCAGCACGAATAAAGCCCCGTTCAATATCGGTGTGAATTTTACCGGCTGCCTGCGGTGCTTTTGTTCCCCTTGTAATGGTCCAAGCCCGCACTTCCTGCTCGCCGGCAGTAAAAAAGTTAAGCAGTCCTAACAACGTGTACCCTGCTTTAATCAGTTTATCCAGGCCCGATTCACTAAGCCCCAGGTCAGCTAAAAACACTTTTGCTTCATCCTCAGCTAACTCAGCAATTTCCGATTCCAATTTAGCCGATACTGCAATAACTTCGGCATTGTCTTTTACGGCATATGCTTTGACAGCCTGCACATAAGGATTATCATTCGGATTAGCAACTTCGTCTTCGCTAACATTGGCTACAAACAGTATTGGTTTCATGGTAAGCAGATTGAGATCTTTAACCAATGCCGCCTCATCTTCACTTAAGCCAATGCGACGGGCCGGATTGACTTCTTCCAGTGCTGCCCGAACCTGAGCAAGCACAGCCAATTCTGCCTGAATCTTTTTGTCGCCTCCCTTGAGCAGCTTCTGCCCACGTTCAATACGCTTGTCCACAGCTTCCAAATCAGCCAGACATAATTCGGTATTGATAATTTCAATATCGCGGAGTGGGTCTAAAGCACCCTCAACATGGGTAACGTTTTCGTCCTCAAAGCACCGTACAACTTGCGCTACTGCATCAACCTGACGAATATGAGATAAAAATTTATTACCCAAGCCTTCCCCTTTGGAAGCACCTTTAACTAACCCGGCAATATCCACAAACCGCATAGCGGCAGGAATGGTCCTACTGCGTGGTTTATACATCTCTGTTAACTTCCACAGCCGCTCGTCCGGCACATCTACAACTCCGACGTTAGGTTCAATCGTACAAAAGGGATAATTAGCCGCCTCAGCGCCAGCCTTAGTGATAGCATTAAATAATGTGCTTTTACCGACATTGGGAAGCCCGACTATGCCCATTTCAAGATTAGTACTCATTTATTTTCCACCTTTCAAGTATTATCGCGTATGACAGTGCAATGACATTATACCTGTTTTTGCTATATTTGGGTAGTTAGTTACAGACTGAAACATTAGAGTTACAAAATTACAATCTTCCTATATCTGGTAAGAGGAGTTTTCAGAATTTAGTCGAAGGCTTTATTTATACAACTACAAAGGGGTTGATTTGCGTGTTACCCGCTAGGACAAGCTTCCCACGACCACTAGGAGCTATCCGTCTAGTATCACCGATTTGGAAAGCCCCAAAACGCTACAGAATATCAAAGATTTTTTCCATTAAACGAGGACGATTCAGTTTTATACCTGCTGCATTGCCTGATACCGCTTCAGATTCTAATTGTAAACGGAACGGCGCCGATGCTAACCTGCACCAGATGGAAACACTCGGACACTTTGCTTCTGTCATCTCTCATGAAATAAGAAATCCACTGACAGTTGCAACCGGTTATCTTCAATTGATGAAAAAAGGATTATCGCCAACCCATGCCGTCTACTATAACGAAGTTACTGAAAGTCTTAAGCAAATCAATCAGGTTATTGCCCGCCTGCTGGCCCTGGATAAAAAGAGAGCCATCGTAAAACAGCATGACAGCGTAAATCGCATTATTGCTGATTTATGGGATCAACTCTCTGCTCAGACTTCTGAGCGAGGGCTATTGCTGTATTTTATGCTTGATGATACCATCCCTGCTTCCAAAATCGCAACAGAAGAAGTATCACAAGCAATTATTGACCTGCTCCAGAATGCAATGGACGCAACCGAGCAAGGCGGAATATTAGGTATAACCACTCATTACCAAGACCATTCCATTCTTATCCGCATATCCGATTCGGGAACTGGCATTACAGATGGAGAACAGGAAAAAATCTTTGCGCCCTTCTATACTACAAAAAAGACTGGGAATGGCCTGGGCTTGCCTATTTGCCTAAATATTATGGAAGGACATCAGGGTAATATCTGCATCCAATCCCGACAAGATGTCGGTACTACTGTCACGCTTGTTCTTCCACTTATGTAAAAAAAGCATCTGCTGGCCGTTGGCCCACAGCAGATGCTTTTTAGTCTTTATCCCGGTTAAGCCAGGCATGCTTTAACCTGCTTATCCCGAACAGAACAAACACCGAACCTGCAATAACGCCAACAGTGACGTTCATAATTTTGCCGAAATCTGTTCCAATCAGAATAAGAACGATACCTGTCAATAACGTCATTGCACCCAGCACAAATTGTATCCCCATAACAAGCCTCCTACAACACGACAATTCCCCGCCGGGTTAATTCCAGCCGGGCATGGTTTATATCTTCGACACCAGCCTCACGAATTCCCTCCAGAGGATAAACATGCCCCAATTCCTGCCATTTGTACCGTCCTGCCGCATGATAGGGCAATAGTTCCACCGGTGGTATAGCAGGCAGCGACTGCAGGTATAAAGCCAATTTGTTGATATCTGCTTTGCTGTCATTGATTCCGGGAATAACAATATATCGTACCGTAACTGCTGCCTTATCCGCCAGCCAGCGTAAATTTGTCAATATCAGCCGGTTAGAGGCACCGGTTAACTGCCGGTGAATAGCATCATCGATTGCCTTTAGTCCGTACAACACGGCATCGGCATGGGCACTGACTCTTGCCAGACAATCTTGCCCTGCATAACCTGCAGTGTCCAGAGTGGTGTGAATACCGTCCAGCCGGCACCTTTGGAACAGCTCGGTCACAAAATCGGCCTGAAGCAGCGGCTCACCACCACTAACGGTGATACCGCCGCCTGAAGCTTCATAATAGGACCGGTACCGGTTATATTGCTTTACTACTTGCTCAACAGTAATAGAATCCCCTTTGTTTTGCCAGGTATCCCGGTTGTGACAAAACTTACAAGCCAATGCACAACCGGTTAAGAACAGCACATATCGAATGCCCTGACCGTCCACCGTACCAAAAGTTTCAGTTGAGTGGTAATACGCCTGCATACTTAGGTTCCTCCAGTTTATTGCTTCAAATAGCCTGATAAAAGGTACGGCTGATGACTTCCCGCTGATGCTCCGGAGATAACTTGATAAAGTTAACAGCATATCCTGATACACGAATGGTCAATTGAGGATACTTCTGCGGATGAGCCATAGCATCTTCCAGTATGGTTTGGTCCAGAACATTAACATTAACTTGGTGGCCTCCTTGGAGCGCATGTCCGTCCAATAAGGCTACCAGATTGGCGGCCTGTATATCCTGAGTTTTTCCTAAGGTGCGGGGTATAATGGAAAAGGTATAAGAGATTCCATCACGGCAATCCTCATAAGACAACTTGGTAATAGAATTGAAAGCTGCTAATGCTCCTTTTTTATCCCTTCCATGCATAGGGTTGGCTCCAGGAGCAAAAGCCTCACCACGCTGCCTGCCGTCCGGTGTTGCTCCTGTCTTTTTACCGTACATTACATTCGAAGTAATGGTCAGTACTGATAACGTTGTTTCGGCAGAGCGATATGTGACATGTTGCTTAAGATTACCGGAAAACTCGGAGCAAATAGCGGCTGCAATAGTATCAACCCGGTCATCATCATTGCCGAAGCAAGGATATTCACCTTCTATAGCAAAGCCGGTAGCAATACCCCGCTCGTCCCGCATTACCTTCACCTTGCCGTACTCAATGGCACTTAGCGAATCAGCTGCAACAGATAATCCGGCAATACCAAACGCCATTAATCGCCCGACTTGGGTATCGTGCAAAGCCATCTGCGCACGTTCATAAGCATATTTATCATGCATGAAATGAATCAAATTCAGGGTATTGACATACAAGCCCGCCAACCAGTCCATCACTTGACTGTAGTTTTGCCGTACCACAGCATAATCCAGATAATCGCCTTGGGGCAGCGGCATTGCAGGAGCTACTTGCTCACCTGTTATTTCGTCTCTGCCACCATTAATTGCATATAGGAGTGCCTTAGCTAAGTTAGCACGAGCGCCAAAAAACTGCATTTGCTCACCCGTCTTCATAGCTGATACGCAGCAGGCAATAGAATAATCATCTCCATAAACCGGTCGCATTACTTCATCATTTTCATATTGAATAGCACTGGTATCAATGGATACACGGGCACAAAATTTCTTGAACCCTTCCGGTAACTGAGGCGACCAGAGAATGGTCAAATTGGGCTCCGGTGCCGGCCCCAAATTATAGAGTGTGTTCAGCATCCGAAAAGAGGTGCGTGTTACGAGCGTCCGTCCATCAGTTCCCATCCCGCCGATAGCTTCGGTTACCCACAGTGGATCGCCGGCAAACAGCTCGTTATAATCAGGAGTACGCAAATGACGGGCCAGCCTGAGTTTAATCACTAACTGATCAATCAGTTCTTGTGCCTGGACTTCATTTATTACTCCCTCTTGTAAATCGTGTTCCAAATAAATATCCAGAAAGGTCGATACCCGTCCCAGTGACATAGCTGCGCCATTTTGCTCCTTAAGCCCTGCCAGATAGGCGAAATAAATCCACTGGACTGCTTCACACGCACTCTGGGCCGGTTTAGTAATATCATAACCATAACGCTTAGCCATAGCCGCCATGTCATGCAGAGCAGCAATTTGCTGAACCACTTCTTCCCGCGAACGGATGACCTCTTCAGTCATTGGCTTTGCAGCAAGCTGCTGCAAATCATCTGCTTTGGCAGCGATTAACCGGTCAAGGCCGTAAAGAGCTACGCGGCGATAATCACCGATAATCCGTCCCCGTCCGTAAGCATCGGGCAATCCGGTAATAATCCCTACCCGGCGCGCTTGTTTCATCTCTTCGGTATAAGCGTTAAATACAGCGGCATTATGGGTAGTCCGGTGATTATGATAAATATCGCTGATCAATGGATCAAGCTTATAGCCATAAGCCTCACAAGCCTGTTCAGCCATGCGGATACCGCCATTAACAATAACGCTGCGTTTAAGCGGAGCCTCGGTCTGCAAGCCCACAATTACTTCCAGTTGCTCGTCAATATAACCGGCACCATGAGCAGTAATAGTTGACACGCATGCTGTGTCAATATCCAGTACGCCCCCTGCCTCCCGCTCAGCAGCAAGCAGTTGGGTGCATTTTTCCCACAAATCGCTAGTTCGTTGAGTCGCCTTGACTAGAAAAGAAGACTCTCCCGTGTAACTGTTATAATTGCGTTGAATAAAATCCCGTACATTTATTGTATTTACCCAATCACCTGTTTTAAAATTCATCTTGTTTTCCCCCTAGAACATAATAAATTAGATCTCGTTGTCTTTTATATTACACAGGCATAAAATACAAGTACAATACATAATAATGATATTGATTATCATTATTATGTATACGCTTCTGGGCAATAAAAAACCGCCTGAGTAAAGTAGTTAACTTTGCCCAGGCGGTCGGCTTATACCGTATACAGTCCACGTGGTTATTCCACTGATCCGCCAGTCCTGTACCGGATTTATTCACTTGTTATGTTTCTATTATAAGAGGAGGCCATACCGTAAGTCAATACCACCATTATGCTAAATATTGCATACTGTGCTTTACGCGAAATACCGGATCGTCGCCACCGGGAAATTCCAGTGCTAATAATCCTTGGTAACCGCCAGCGATTATTTTCTCAGCCAATCCGCGCACATCTACCAGACCGGTGCCTAAATAACTGTGACCGCGGCTGCCATCGGGCTTATCCACGATATCTTTCAAATGAACATAACCAATATCATTGGCCAATACCGTTAAGGCTTCTTCCGGAGCTTCTCCGGCATATATCCAGTTACCGGTATCATAAGTAAGCTTTAGCCACGGTGAATTTACCGTATTGAGCACCTGCTTTACCAATTCAATTTTACTTTTTTGCTGATCAGGCCCATTCTCTACTACGATCAGCATATGCTTAGCTGCGGCCGTGGCCATAACTGCGGCGACCGCTTCAATCCACCAGCTGGAGTTAATAAATTCTTCATTGAAAAGGCCTGCAGCAATGTTAATGCGCAGTACTTTAGCTCCTAACCGGCAGGCAACATCTATGTGACCTGTAATCATTTCCAAAGACTGCTCGGTAGCCTCACGGCTGGTAGCTAACAGCCCTTCATTACAGGCATAGGTACAGACCATTTGTTCCTTATCAAGCAATGAACGGATATGGGAAACCTCTTGCTCTATATCCTGCCAGTACTGACGAAATTCTACTCCCTGGCAGCCTAGCTTCTTAGCCAGCGGAATAAGCTCCCATTGTTTCATCCCAGTCTTCAATAAAGCCTCCCATGTTATCGCACTAATAATCAGTTCCATAATTCACCTCTTTGAAATTTGCTTTACTTTCTGTAGACAAATGTGATATTTTTCACATTTACCCCAATACTTTTCCGTTTAGCAAGAAAGCTGCCAATGAATACATATAAACATGATATGTGAATATTTCGACAGGACTGCTTGAAATCCTCTCCCCAGACTGCATACATATCCATTCTCTCTTCTAAATAAGAGGGAGTAGCTTTCAGTAAGCTACTCCCTCTTGTCATGACATCATTTACTTCTTTAAACTACACTCTCTTTGGCTATTAATCAGGCTGTGGTTCCTTACTTTCCAGTATTGTCTTGACACCCTTTTCAAATTTCGGACGTGGAACCATAACTCTACGGCCGCAGCCGAGGCACTTGAGCCCAAAGTCCATACCGGTGCGAGTGATTTCCCAGCGGTCAGAGCCACAAGGGTGAGGTTTCTTCATTTTCACAATGTCACCGACATTATAGCGGACAATCATATACAGCAGCCTCCTTTACATCCGCATCGGCACAGTCGCCGGAATTGGAATACGCGCCTCTGCGAATAAGCGCTTCACTTTGTACCTGAGTGCCGTCTCTACCTTGGCTTGTTCCAAAGGCACTGTTTTGGCAATAATCCGGATGACTACTTCGGTTGCCCGGAACTCAACTATCCCAACAATCTTAGGCCCCTCCACCACTTCCAGCATATTCTTCACTTCACTGCAGGCTTGCTCCAATAAAGCCAGTACCTGATCAATATCTGCCTCCTGGGGTACGGGAATATCGACAGCGGCCTGCATTGGGCCTCGAGTGTGGTTACTTACCTTGACAATGCTGCCATTAGGAATAATATGCAGAATGCCCTTCGCATCACGCAGCTTGGTTACACGAAAGCCTATTTCTTCAACTGTTCCGGCCTGATCACCACTAACAATGTAATCACCCATAGCATATTGATCTTCTAATATGATAAAAAATCCGGTGATAAAATCTTTAATCAAACTTTGCGCGCCAACGCCCAATGCCAAACCGACCACACCGGCACCGGCAATCAGTGAGGTTGTATCCACCTGAAATTCCGACAGCACCAGTACCAGCGCGATGAAGTAAAAGAAATAGCGAATAAAGGTTTTTAGCAGTTCGGTCAATGTTTTGGCACGCTTTTCTTCGAAATGCAATGCCGTTATTCCGCCGCCAACAAAGAAAAACCTTTCCACCACAGCTCCTAATAAGCGCTGCACTAAAACCGCTGCAATAAGAATGAATAAGACACGCGCAATTTTACCAGCAGCATGAAACCAAAAATCAGGTGTCACAAAATCCGTTAATCCCACTGTGCCCTCCGAAAATCATACATTCTGATAAGATCATAAATTTTGGATCGTCCGTCCCGGTTAAACAACTTGGACCACCGGACGTTATTCGTTTCCAGCAAAGCCAATACCCTCTGCTCATCCTTACCTGCAAAAAGCAGGCACTGACCGCAGCTAATATCCACTTCTCGCGGCGTTGGTGCCGCTGCTGCCTCGATACCGGCCGCAGCAAGCAGTTTTTCGGCCCGCAATCCATGGTGAACAGACGCAAAGGATACTAACCGGTCATACTGAGGATACGTAACAATCACCTCATAAAGTAACAGCCTTATGAGCTGTAATTTCATCCATAATGGTATACATATTGGTTATGCCGCCTACGGCAAGCTGTTCTTTTAACTGGTAGTAGTCCAGGCAAGTCCCGCAAGATAGAATCTCTACGCCCCGCGCCGCGAGTGCCTGCAAATGGTCAAGCACGGGCGATCCTTGTACAGTCAGCTTTACGCCGCTGTTAGCAAACAGCACTGTTTTGGGTAATGGCTCTTTTTCTACCATAGTAAAAAAGAAAGATTTTATCAACACCGTACCCAGTTCACTGCTGCCATGACCAAATGTATTTTGAGTAATGAGGAAAACATGCGTCCCCCCCATCGTTTCCGGTATAGCCTGCGTGGACTCAACCAGACCATTAGCCTCACCTTTGGTGATGGTGATATAAAAATGATTGCCTTTTTCTGCTACACTGACGTCACAAGAATTAGATTTGGCAAATTTCACCACGTTTTCCTTGCTTACGGCATTATCGACAATAGTGGTAATTACGCCTTCAGCAATACTATCCAATGCCTTTTTCGTCGCAATAACCGGCTGGGGGCAATTCAAACCCCGGGCATCTACATTAATAGACATGAATTTCTCCCCTTCCTGGTGCTGTCATTTTACCGATAACAGTTGCTGAAGCAACACCGGCTGCTTGCAGCGCAGCCAGCAGGCCTTGCGCCTGGCTCTCAGGTACACTCATTAACAAACCTCCTGAAGTCTGCGGATCAAAACAAAGGTCCCGCAGATTCTCCGGTACAGTGCCGGCAAAGCTAACGGATTTTAAATAGTCGCGATTACCGTAGGCTCCTGACGGTATTAGCCCCATTGCGGCTGCCGCTAGCGCGTCGGGCAATAGGGGCAATACCTGGCTATTAACTTCGGCTGCCGTTTTGCTGCCCGCTGCCATTTCGTATAAATGGCCCAGCAATCCAAAGCCGGTTACATCGGTACAGGCATGTACCTGGAACTTGTCCATGCATTCTGCTGCCGTTTTATTTAGCGTTATCATGCTGCTTTTAGCTGCCTCCACACCGGTGGCAAACAGATTGGCTTTGGCTGCAGTAGCTAACACGCCTGTCCCTAAAGCCTTAGTCAAAATAAGCAGATCACCGGGAACAGCTGCCGCATTGGTCAATACCCTATCAGGATGCACCGTTCCGGTTACACTGAGTCCATACTTAGGTTCTTTATCGTATACGCTGTGACCGCCGACAATAATTGCCCCAGCCTCGGTCACTTTATCCTGGCCGCCTTTTAAGATGGCCAGCAATACACTGCCATCTAATTGAGCAAGGGGAAAAGCAACAATATTCATAGCCGTCAGCGGCTTTCCACCCATAGCATAAACATCGCTCAGACTGTTTGCTGCAGCAATTTGTCCAAATAAGTAAGGATCATCTACAATGGGACTAAAAAAATCAAGAGTTTGAATAAGCGCCGTTGTTTCATTCAGCTTATATACTCCCCCATCATCAGATGTATCAATACCCACCAGTAAGTTCGGGTCACAGGGAGGCGTCAATTGGCGCAACACATGCGACAGAGCATTAGGGCCAATTTTACAGGCACAGCCTCCATTCGCTGCATACTGAGTTAATTTTATATTCATCCTTTTCCTCCTCATGAGACACGCGTATAGTAGTTATTGCCTTGCTGTTCTTTAATTTATACTTCGAGCCATAAAAATCCTTTTCCAGTTACCACTTTTTATCATAGAGCAAAAACTGCAGACCTGCATACAATAGTGTAGCAAACAAGGCGAGGTGTTTGACATGCCCATTAGCACTACTACTTCTCAGACAGTTAATACAGATACAACCTCTACTACGAAATCTACTACCACTACCGACCTCGCACCGCTGGCAATTATTGATCTGATACTAGCCGACGTTAACGCAGTCCTGCCAAACTTTAATAGTTTGGTCAGTTCTTACCGCTTACTGGTCGGAGCGGCAGAAGAAATTATCCGTACTCCCAATGTCTGCCCCGATGTCTTTGAACGGGCAGTACGCCGCTACGATAATGCCGGTATGCTTCTCGATGTACTGCT
>Ga0366786_1048_pt1 | contig 22343 bp, 22 predicted proteins | sample TotcelHN113001M9_FD_207046 | JGI IMG/M metagenome (GOLD analysis project Ga0366786, IMG submission 207046) | Enriched cells from coal bed in the Powder River Basin, Montana, United States - Total cells N11 rep2 HSBNCT.N11.300.1.M9 ... | reverse complement strand
CGCGTACTCCCACTCTGCCTCGTAAACGCGGCCTCGCGGGTAGGGGCAAGCGATCCCCTCCCCTCGGCGGTGCAAGAAGCGAGCATGGGAATGGCCACCCCAGCACCGTCGAGAGAGACGGTCAGGCCGACCCTCGAAGGCAGGAGACGGATAGGCATCATGATGAACTCCAAGGCATTCATTCCTTCAAGTTTGTGTTGCGCCCACGTGCCCTAACAGGGTCTGTCAGTACCTGCCTGCCGGCCACCAGTGATGCCCGGAGCCTCAACCCGGTGCTCGTCCGCGTCACCCCACGAGATGATCGACGGCGGTGATGGATGCCCGCGGGCGCTTCAAGCCCTGCGGCGTCGTCGGCAGCGGCGGCGCAGTGGATCGACGACGAATGCCAGCTCGGTGCCGGCTTCAGCTTCGTCGGAGAGCAAGTGATCCACCAGTCACGCAGGCCGACGTCATCCAAGCTTGTCCAGCAGGACCGTTATGTGACCCCACGGCATCTGCGCAACAGGCTGTTGCACGATTGAGTTGTAGTCGGGCCACTCGTGCGTAAACGACCGCATGCAGACCAGGTTCCTCGGGGGATCCGGTGCTCGTCTGGGCACAGACCGGTTCAGTGTCCGGCTGAGAGTCGTCGTGACTCGTTGAGCGCAGCCAGACTGACTTCCACCTCGGTGGCCGCGGCCGGAGAGATGATACTGAAGGCGCCCTGCAGTGGCTGGTTCGGGACCCACGCCAAGCTCCTGGTGAAGATCCTGGCCAGTTTCGGATCAACGCGACGGAAGGCTCCCAGAACCGTGGCGTAGGCCTGTGGATCGTCCATGATTTCTGCTAGCGAGGTCGAGCTCGTCACCGGCCCTAGCTTCCGAGGGAGGCTGTCGGCGATCACCCACTCGTGGTCGCCGGCTGCTACCTCGAACGGGTCCGCGCCGGGCAGCCGGACGGTGGCCGCTGCGTTGCTCGGTACCGTGGCGCGCACAATGATGCGCCCGTCTTCCCGCCGCCAGGAGACGGCGGCTGTGCCGTATGGGGTTTCGTGGCGAGTGTTGGCCCACTCCAGTCCGGGTAGCGGGCGGGGCGCGATCTCGAGATGTTTGTATCCAGGGCCCGCAGGAGCAAGCCCGGCTACCGCCCGGTGAAGCCAGTCGGCGATCGCGCCGAGGGCGTAGTGGTTGAAGCTGGTCATCTCCCCGGGGTTGATGGAGCCGTCCTCCAGCATCGAGTCCCACCGTTCCCAGATGGTGGTTGCACCGAGCGTGACCGGGTAGAGCCAGGATGGGCATTCCGTCTGCTGCAGCATCCGTCCCGCCTGGTGCAGGTGGCCGGTGGTGGTGAGCGCGTCGGTGACCAGCGGGGTGCCAACGAAGCCGGTGCCGATCCGGTAACCATCGCGTCGCACGAGCGAGGCCAGGCGCTCCCCCATCCGCTTCAGGACGGCGGGGTCTATAACAATGTGGAACTCGATGGCCAGGGCGTAGGCGGTCTGGGCGTCAGACATGATTCGGCCGGTCGGGGTGACGTAGTCAGCTAGCCACGCTTGGCGTACCTGCTCAGCCAGTGCCTCATACCTGGTCGCGTCATCGGTTCTGCCCTGCACGCCGGCCACTCGGGCAAGCAGGATAGTCGAGTGGAACAGGTAGGCGCTTGCCACCAGGTCCGAGTCTGCCTTCGCCTTCGCGGGAAACTCCGGTGGGGCGTCTGGGTCAAGCCAATCGCCGAACTGGAAGCCGCCCTCCCACAGATGCCTCTCCCCGGCCAGGACATGCAGTTGGTCGACCCAGGCCTTCATGCTCGGATACTGGTCGTCCAGCACCTTCCTGTCGCCGAAACGCTGGTAGAGCACCCACGGTACGACGGTGGCCGCGTCTCCCCAGGCCGCAGCTGGGACGGTCGCCGAGTTGAGGACGTCGGGGACGATGTAGGGCACGCCACCGGCGGCCTGCTGCTCGAGGGCCAGGTCGACGAGCCACGAAGCCAGGAAGCCGTCACAGTCGTACAGGTAGGACGCCGTGGGGCTGAACACCTGGATGTCACCGGTCCAGCCGAGACGCTCGTCGCGCTGGGGACAGTCGGTCGGCAGGTAAAGAAAGTTGCCGCGCATGCCCCACACCACGTTCTCGTGGAGCCTGGTGACCAACGGGTCGGAGCAGTCGAACCACCCGGTGCGGGGCATGTCCGAGTGAATCACCTCGGCGGTGACGGCAGCGGGATCGAACTCCCCCGGCCAGCCGGCGACCTCGGCGAAGCGGAAGCCGTGGAAGGTGAAGCTGGGAGCCCACTCCTCCACCTCGCCGCCGCCGGCGAGGGTGTAAGTGTCGGTGGCCTTTGCCTCCCGCAGGGGCCGGACGCCGACTTCGCCATCCTCGAGCACCTCGGCGTGCCGCAGGGTGATGACCGTGCCGGCTTGTCCACGGACACGGATGCGCAGGCGGCCGACCAAGTTCTGGCCGAAGTCAAGCAACGTCATCCCGGACGGCGAGGTGGACACGTTTACGACCGGTAGCTGCTCCACGACCCGGACCTCCGGCGAGGTGCGCGGACCGGGAATCGGTCCGGTCGGAGCGACGCTTGCGGCGTCCCAGCCGGCTGCGGTGAAGCCTCGTGAGGACCATCCGCTGGGGACCAGCCGCGCGTCGTAGTTCTCGCCGTGGTATATCCCGGCGGTGGTCCATGGCCCGTCGCCGCTCGTCTGCCAGTCGGTGCCGGTGGCCACCCATTCACAGCGGCCGCCGAGGTACTCCAGCAGCAGCTGCCCCGCGAAGGAGGGCTGTGTGCCGTAGAACGGCTCGGCAAGGCCCTGGAAGCCGAAGCTCTCGGTGAACCACCCGCCAGTCAGCGCCACGCCGACGGCGTTGCGTCCGGGCGCCAGCAGACTGGTGATGTCGGTCGTCTCGTGAACAAGGCGGTACTGGTAGGGCGTCCAGCCGGGTTTGAGCAGCTGATCATCCACGCGGCGCCCGTTGACCTCGGCCTGGTAGACCCCCTGTGCGGTGGCGTAGAGGGTTGCCCTTACGAGCCCTTCAGCGACTTCGAATTCGTGGCGGAGCAGCACGGGATGGGCGTGCCCGCGGGGCTCGGGCAGGCCGATGAACTCCGCTCGCCACTCCGCTTCGCCAAGGAAGGACGCCGCGACGGGCTCTTCGTCGCTCCACAGCGACCATCCGTCCACCCCTTGCACCCGCACCCGTAGCGTCCCCCGCTGCCGCGGCGCCAGCGCCGGGAAGGGCCACTCCACGAGGACCGACGCGTCACCGTCGATCTGGAAGCCCGTCGTCGCCCTGCCGTCGTTCCAGGACAACTCTGCGGCGAGTTGGCGCCAGCCCGGAACGTCGCTGCGGGTCACCCACGACACTCTCGGCTGCGGGACGGGGGTGGGCAAGCCGCGTCGGTATTCAAGCCGGACGGAATCGACAGCCGTGGACATGAGTCAGCCTTTCGTGCGTTACAAGAGATGAGGATCGGAGGTTGTGGGTTCAGCCCTTGACTGCGCCGGCGGTCATACCGGCGACGATCTGGCGCTGGAAGAACAGGTACATGATCAGCGGCGGAACTGTGATCAGGAGGATGTTCGCGAACAGCAGGTTGTACGCGGTGACGAACTGGCTCTGGAAGTTGAACAGGGTCAGTTGAACGGTGGCGTTCGCGTCACCGGGCAGGAAGTACAGCGGGTTCTGGAAGTCGTTGAAGACGCTGACCGACTGCACGACGATGATGGTGACAATCACCGACCGCAGCAGCGGGAAGATCACCTGGAAGAACAACCGGAGGGGCCCGGCCCCATCCACGATGGCCGCCTCATCGATCTCCTTGGGGATGGTCGCGATGAAAGCGCGGATCGTCAACACCGTGAAGGACAACCCGAAGGCGACCTCAATCATGATGAGGCCGGAGAGAGTCTTGAAGATCCCCAGGGACTGCATCACCCAGATCGTCGGGACGACGGCTGGCGGGATGATCAAGCCGGCAAGGACCAGGGTGTTGATCAGCGGATTCAGGCGAGACTTCCTGCGATCGAGGACGTAGGCAATCATCGAGCCGAACACCACCATCAGCGTGACGCTGGCCACCGTGAGAATGGTGGAGTTGATGAACGCGATGATCAGCATGTAGTCGCGAGTCTGGAACACGGTGGCGATGTTCTCCCAGAGGTGCCATTGCGCGGGCCAGGAGAACTCCAGCAAGCTCGCCGAGGATGCGTCCTTGCCAGCTTGCATGAGGATGAACGCGAACGGTACGAGGAACAGGCCGGTGGTGGCCAGGATTCCCAGAAGGCCGGCGAGCCAGCGGGTGCGCTTCCGCATGCCGTTCACAGCGCCGTCTCCTTCGAGTTCAGCCAGCGCGACAGCGGATAGATGATCGCCGTCACAACGATGAAGAGGATCACGTTCCCCGCGGTCGACAGGCCGTAGAAGCCGGCCTGGTACTGCTTGTAGATGACCGAGGCGATCACGTCGGACGCGAAGCCTGGTCCGCCCTGCGTCGTGGTCCAGATCAGGTCGAAGGACCGCAGGCCGCCGATCAGGGAAAGGATGATCACCGCTGAGGTGGCCGGGAAGCTTAGCGGCAGGATGATGTGGCGGAACATCTGCCACGAAGTCGCCGCGTCCACCCGGGCTGCCTCGAAGTACTCGTTCGGAATGGCGGCGATGCCGGCGATGTAGATCAGCGTCGCCAAACCGATGCCCTTCCACACGTCGATCGCCGCAACGGAAAGCAGGGCGATGTTCGGGTCCGTGAGCCAGCCGGGCCCGTCGACGCCGGTGATCGAGGTGATCAGCTTGTTCACGATCCCGTTGAACGGGTCGAGCAGCACCTGGAAGGTGATGCCGACCCCCACAGCCGACACGAGGACGGGAAAGAAGGTCACCGAGCGCAGGTAGCCGCGAGCGATGATGGGGGCACTGAGCAGCACGGCGAGCAGCATTCCGAGGATCACCTTGGCGCCGGAGGTGACGAACCCGTAGATCAGCGTGTTCTTCAGGGAGCCGATCAGACCGGGCTCGTTGAAGAACAACACAAAGTTGTCGAACCCGATGAAGGTTGCCTTGAACAGGGTCCACCTCGTGAACGCGAAGTAGAAGCTGAAAACCGTCGGCACGATGAACAGCACCAGGTAGATCACAGCGCCGGGGACGTAGAACCAAAGAGGGTAGGTCTTGTCGACGTGCTGTGCGGATGCTCGGGGCGCCCGGATGCGAGGTCGGCCTCGTTCGATGGGGGTGGTGATGGAACTCATGTGGTCTTCCCTGTGGTCAGGTGGTGCCAGGTGCGTCGTCCAGCCCGGGCGTGCGGCAGCATCGCCGCATGCCGGAGACGTGCGAGGTTCAGCGCGGTGGTGGGGGCCAGGCTTGACCCGGCCCCCACGACCGGTCACCAGCCTTCGATGCCCAACTGCTGGGCCTGCTTTTTCACGTCCTGGTCGTAGCGCTTTGCGCCGTCCGCAGCGGAGGTGATGCCTGAGCCAACCTCGACGGTGATCTTCTCCAGGTTCGGGCCCTTGATCGGGGACACGAACTCAAGAGCTGGGCTGACATTGCCGTCATCGAAGAACTTCTTCAGGTCGGTCACGGCAGCCGGCAGGCCATCAGGAAGGTCGCAGCCCTTCACCTGGTAGGGACCGGTCGGAGTAACAGCTTTCGTCTGCGCGTCGCACGCAGCAGGGGTCGCCACCCATGCGACGAACTTCTTCGCAGCCGCCAACTTCTCGCCGGTTGCGCTGGTCGGAATGTACAGGCCTGCCGCGGCCCACGCCGTGAGGCCGTAACTGGCTGCGACATCTCCAGGTTGCGCGTAGAAGCCGATGTTCTGGGCCGCGTCAGGGGCGAGCCCGACATACGCCGAGACGACGGCCGTGAGCATCGGGTACTGAGCTCCGGTGCCCTTGACCAGCTTGTTGAAGGCTTGGGTCTGCTTGATGGACGCGAAGTCCTTGTTCAGGTAGCCAGCGTCATGCACATCCTGCAGGCGCTGGAAGGACTTGATGGCCGGATCGTCCACGTACTTGGCTTGATTGGCCGAGTACTTGCTGGCCCAGTCCGGTTGCGCGGCCTGAATGTTGTGGAAGTCGCCCAGCACGAAGAGCTGAGAGGTCCAGGTTTCGCCGTAGGACTGGATGACGGGGTCGATGCCGGCCGCCTTGATCTTGGCGTTGTTGGCCATGAACTCGGCCCAGGTCTTGGGGATCTGGAGACCGAGGTCGGCGAAGACCTTCTTGTTGTACAAGATGCCCCCGCCCATTGCCTGCCCGAACGGAACGGCATACAGCTGTCCCCCGGTGCTGGCTGAGGTCTTAAACGACTCGTCAAGCTGGGCCGCGAAGGGTTCGTTCGTCAGCGGCACGAGGTTCTTGGCCGGATCGAGTGCCACCATGAGTGAACCTGCGTTGTACATGAACACGTCGGCCATGTCACCGGTGGCGAGCTTGGTCTTGATGAGGTTGTCGCCATCGGTGCCGGCTGGGCGATTGTCGATCTTGACAGTCACGCCCTGATTGGTGGCATTGAAAGCGTCAGCCAAGGCCTTGGCGGTCTTTATGCTCTGGTCGGAGTTGTCCACAAGGAACGAAATCGTGGCATTGGCCGCTGCGCCTGGCGAGCCCGAACTGCTACTTGAGCCGAGAGACCCCGCCGAGCACGCGGAAAGCGCGAGCCCACCGGCCACCAAGCCTGCGATCAGGGCCAAGCGGCCCTTCTTGTTCAAGGACACTTCGTTGTACCTCCTGGTTAGTGGGCGCCACGACCTGTGACTGCCCGTTGATTGGTCGCGCCTTGTCGGCAACGAATGGACTAGGTGTCCCTGCCGGCAAGGGGCGCGGCGGTGGAGTTGCGGGCCATCACCCGAGGAGTGATGACTTCGTGAACCGCCTCGGTCCGCCCTGCGATGCGTTCCAGCAGGAGCCGCACCGCGATCGCACCCATCTGTGTGCCCGATTGGTTGACGCTGGTCAGCGACATCAGGGGATGCGATGCGATCTCGGTATCGTCATAGCCGACTACCGATGCCTGAGCGGGACGCAAGCCGAGCTCACCAACCGCCTCGAGTACGCCGAGCGCAAGTTCATCGAAGGCCGCAAAGATGCCTACGGGTTCGTGAAGGTCCGACAACAGGCGCATCGCACCGTCGCGGGCCGACGCCTGATCGGGTTCTACCATCACGGTCTCCGACTTCAGGCCGAGAATCCTCACCGCCTCGTCATAGCCCGTCAAGCGCACCCCATGAGGGGTCCCAGGAAGCGCGTCGGCGCCACGCTGCGCCTGAGTGAGGTGCACGACCCTGCGGTGACCCAGATCGTAAAGGTGTTGGACAGCAAGGCTCGCACCCAGCAGGTCATCACCGACCACCGTGTCGTAACTCACCGATGGGTCATGCCGGCCCAGCATCACCAGAGGGATCTGCTCGGCAAGGTCCTCAAGCCAAGCCGGGGGGACCTTGGACGAGATGACCACGATTCCATCAACTTGTCTGTCGGCAAGGACCTGGACGGCCTCGGCATCCTCATCGTGGTCCGGACCGGCCGGCACAATGATCAACTGGTAGCGGCTGCCTGACAGCGCCGCGGTGGCCCCATTGATGATCTTTGGGAAGAAGGGGTTGCTGATGTTGGGAATCTCCACACCCAGGGTGTACGTGGAGCCCCGCATACCACGTGCCGAGATCCGGGGCCGATACCCCAGCTCGTCAATAACGGCCTGAACCTTCGCCTTCATCTCAGGGCTGACGCCGTAGGCGTTACAAAGGACTTTGGAGACCGCTCCCCGCGAAACACCGGCGGCCCGTGCGACGTCGCGGATCGTGATCGACGACCCAACTCGAGTTGCCATTGCGTACACTCCTTGCGAAGCGTGGACCGGTCCACGCTGCTGTCGATGCCCAAGTTAGACCGAGTCGGGACCGGTCCACAAGCCCCGCGGGCGCCCCGCTTATAACGATTCAGTAACGTGACAAGCGCGGCAGGCGACAAGGTCTAGCCATAGCTCGTCTACGTGCGCCGCTCGAAACACGGAGCCCCTATGGCGGGCGAGTGTCCGCCGTGTTACCGCTCACGTCGGGTCGGTCAGCGTCGGTCGACAGCGGTCGCGAGACGGAGCGACGTCGCTTTGGGGTCGATTTGGCGGAGGTGACACCAGTGTCCCGAAGGGCCTAGAAGCCATGTACGCACTCATCCTGAGCCCCAGCACCCACCGCGCCAGCACGAGGGTGGAGCCGCGCCGCGAGGCGTATGCCGCGTGTCACCTTGCTTCGCGTCCTCGCACCCCTACCTTGGTTGTGATGAGTCCATCGTCGGAGTCAGTGTTGATCGACGCGGCCCGCCACCTTCGGCGCTGGTCGGCCCTTAACCTTGCCCGGGAGTCTGGCCTCGCCATGGGCACGATCCAGGAAGCGCTCAGTGGTCTCCGGGGAAAGGGCAGCCGAGCGATCGAGGTGAGGCCGTCGGTAGGAACGCTGCTGGTGTTGGCCCGAACCCTGGAGCTGACGCCTGAACAGTTCCGTCGATGCGGTCGTGAAGATGCCGCGGTCGCCCTTGAGCTGCTCGGTGAAGAGTTCGACTTGTCACGGGTACCCATCGCAGTTCTCGTGAAGGAACTGACTAGACGAAGCGGGGGCCCCGAATTGGGTTCCTGGACATGGGTGCCCAAGTCCACCCAGACCGATCGAACCGAGCCGCGTGGGTACTCCAAACGGGCGGCGTCAACGCCCCCAGCCGACCAAGCAGTGGACGAAACGGCTTAGCTCAACGGGCCTGGAGACGGAAGTGGCACCCACTCCCAAAACCCGGCCTATCTCCGCGAAGCTCTTGCCTTCGGACCTCATTCGACGTGCCTGTTCGATGCGCTCCGGTGTCATCACGGTGGGCCGGCCACCCACACGGCCTTCCGCCCGGGCCCGCGCCAAACCCAGCATGGTGTTCTGCCTGATCGTGTCGACACGCAACTGCGCGAAGACCGCGACAATCCCGAACAGCGCCCGCCCCATCGGAGTCGTGGTGTCAATGTCCGGCTCGGCAAGGCTCTTGATGTTGATGCCCCGCTCCCCCAGCTCCGTAATCGTCTGAATCGCCAGCGTCGTTGTCCCAGCCAGACGATCGAGGTGCCCGAACGACCAAGGTGTCGCCAGCACGGAGGTAGTCCTAGCAGGCCAACCATTGAGGACGATCAGCCACTCGGGACGACTCACCGTGGTCGACGAACACTCTTTCCGCGCCGTCCGCCTTCAGCTCCCACTCCTGGGCAACCGGGTCCTGCTCACGAGTCGACACCCTCGCGTAACCCCACCATTCCCATACGAACCTCCTCGCCAGTGATCCGCCAATAACGGTACGCGCGCGGTTTCGAAGCGAATCGGTTGCGGTGGTGAGTTTCGGTGGACCGAGATCCCTTCCCGAGCCGAGTTACGGCTGTGGCCCGGCCAGCGAACCGGTAACGGACGAATTTGTGGGGTTGCTACAAAACGAGCTCTGCCTCTCCAGCTGATCGCCCGTGGAGTCTGGGTTCGGCGCCAGGGAAACGACCGGATCTGCCGATGAGCGTGCCTTGTGGTGCGTCCTAGACATGCAGTGGATCGCCCGTTCTGCATGGGCACCGTGTGGTCATTGCGGCTCTCGAACACCCGCCATGGGGTTCGCTAGGTCGGCTTGGCCAACTCGCGTCGAGTTCGTCAGCATCTCCGTCACGTCGAAATTCGCCATCGACCTATGTGCGCCGGGTTCACGCCGCGCAGGTTGGGCCGTCGACCCGCACCTTATTCTTCACAAACACCACCCTGTTGAGTTGGGCGCAGCCAAAGGGGTTATCGCTCTCGTTGGTAACCTGGATCGCAGTCTTGTTCTTGATGAAAAGGCTCTTGGCCACCGACACCCGGGCATTGCTGGCCAGCACTCCAATATCGTTGGAGAGGAAGGTGCTGCTGTCGATGTTCAAGCTCCAGATCCAGCTGACCGAAGCCCCCACCTTGTTGTCCACGAAGGTGCTTCGGGTGGCAGCGCCGCCGGCGTCGGCACTGACACTGAGGCCGAGCGAGTTGCCTTGGAAATGCGTGCGGTCGGCCACGCAGTCAGAGCCGGCGCATACGAGCCCAATGCGGTTGCCCACCAGTGCGACGTTGCTGGTGCGGAAGTTGTAGTCACCGCCGACGGCGATGCCCCAGTTCTTCAGGCGGCCGTTCATCACCTGCACGAACGTGATGCCGAAGCCCTCCGAGAAGGCTGTGATTCCGTTCCCGGTGCCTGGCCCGCGCAGCGTGTGACCTCGAAGATCAACCCGCACGTGCGGTGGCGGGACATCGTCGGAATGCTCCTGCTCCACACGGACGGCGAAGTCCGGGCAGTACAGGTCCCTCGGAAGGTAAATATCTGCGTCCCGGTTGACCACCATGCCGCAGGTGAGCGGTACCCGGGTGGTGGCTGCCTCCGCCGGCGGAGCCGACGTGACAAGTAGGACGACTCCACAAATGAGTGAGAAAGCAGTCTTGATTACGCGCATGTCGGTTCCCCCGATTCAGTCGTTCGCGGTCGGCCCATCGCGGGCTAATCGTCCGGGCGTAGCCCGTCGGTCAATTGCGACCCGCAATGAGAGACCGCCGCAAGTAGGCAATATCCCCCGTTGATTAGGGGTCAACAATCGGCGATGTGCGTTCCCCAGGCTCGCGGTCCGTACCGTTGCCTCCGGCAACAGTCGAGCCAGGGGGGGCGGGCGACTTCCTCGCCGTTGGCCTTGTCCACGAGACTTCGTGTTTCCGTAGCGCGACGTTAGCCGACGACCAGACGATGCGAGACGGCACGATTTCGTTCCTGGACCCGAACGAGTTGGGCGACGAAGTCGGGCGCACCTTCCGTGCCATCCCGCAAGAGGTCGAGCCGATCACCGCGAATCTCTCCATAGCGAACTTGGACTTCATCGACTTCGCCGACAACGCGGACGCTGACGGCATGTTCCTGAGGCTTTCAGCGGGACCCCCGAAACATCCGCAACTGCCGCCTTGGGTGTGGATCGCAGGGACGAAATGCACAAGGCTGCACGCCCTATGCCCGCCCTACGGATTGGCGTTGTCCTTTGCGCGCACCTGGCGCTCGGCGGCGAGCTTCTCGACCTCTTCGTTCTTGGCGGCGATGGTGGTTTGCCAGCGGTGAAGCGCGACGGAGTCGAAGGCATAGAGGAACCGCCAAAGGCCAACGATCAGGCAGACAACACCGACGGCCGCGAAGATGAAGGCGATGCCACCCGCTGCTGGCGCGTCCATGGCTTGGCCGATCCATCTCAGCAGGTATGTCGCGAGAAGGCTGATCAGGCCGACCAGAATGAGTCCGGCGGAAGGGCGTGGTTTCTCGCAAAACACGATGACTCCTGGGGTGTTAGTTGGAGGCAGCCCACGGCCTGGCGCGCGCTCTTCGCGAATCTTGATGAGTCTCGACCAGGCCAATGGAGCCAATGAGCCGGCGACCGCGCCGCACAGAGCGAACTCAGAGAACCTCACTCTCATGCCGGGACGCGCGTGGGCGATCTTGTCGATGGTTCCCTCAGGCCTGCAGGAGTACTTGAGCGCGGATGTCCGCCGACGCACGTCGGGAACCCTCGGCCCCCATCGCCGAGTCATTGGCGCGCGTCGGGGTCGGCGACCGGATCGAGACCTACAACTAGGAGCTTGTTGCTTCTGTGCGCTCCGTCTGCTTCATCGAGGAGATCTTGCCTCGAAATGAGAAGCGTGTGGAGCGCCGACAGAGCGATGTTTGTTGCCCGATCACTCTGCACCGCATCGTCGGGCCCGATCTCGGCCGAACCATGGACGACAGCACTTCTCAGGTCATACAGTTTTCTGAGCTCCTTGAGGAGAGCCCGTCGATCCTCTGCGTTGGTGCCGAGGAGTACCGCGAGGGAACCTGTCACACGGAAGACGGTGTCACTTCGCGCTCCGAAGAGGTTCTCCCAAGCCATCACGGAGTCAATGAGGATGTCGTGGAACTCGCTGCGTTCTCCGAGTGCCTGCAAAGTCCGGCTCACTGCAATGCGGATGTGGGACAGATCGGCTGCCACGACTCGCTCGACTAGAAGCTGCCATTCTTCTACCTCGTTGCCGAGCAGGGTCCGCGGACGAATCCGGAGGTTGTACTCGCGGCTACGCCAGTTCGAATTGGGAGCAATCGAGGTCGGTTCAAACACCGCTCGCCAGCTCTGCTGACTCAGAACTGGATCATGATGCTTCGAAGGGATCAAGGCGAGCGCAAGCCGAATGTCATCAACCGCCTGCGAGAGCCTCTCTTGTCCCTCAAGAAGGTGCCGTGGCCAGCCTTTCTCAAAGTCCCAGGAGCCAAGATAGGCCAGCCATTCGACGCTCAGCTCTACGATCAAGTCGCCCGAGTAGCGCACAGCTTGCTGTACGCCATTATCCGCAATCCCAGCGACGGTGTCTCGATCCTTGTCGAACCTCCAAGCGAGCCAGTCGTCACGAGGCTCACTTGGTCGCACCGTGACTCCCTTCACGGAGAAGCCAGGGTGCCCGCTGGGCAACTTAACCCCGCTGAGACCAACCCGAACCGGAATCTCTACGGTCTCGTGCCGGCCCAGTCCACGAAGATCGGAGAGCGTGCCCTCGAGGGCTCTCGCGACGTCATCCGGAGTGGGAGTGAGACGATCAAGCCTGGCTCGGAACCATGCGTGCCCCAGGGCTATGCATGGAAACGCCCAGTCCTGAATGGCATTGCCACCGAATGCCGTGACGTACGGGGCGCTTAAGCTGGCCCCGTTTGCCTCGGTAAATAGCGCTCTGAGATCTGGATCGTCCAGCATCGCTGCTTTCGCCAGAGGCGAATTCGGGTGGTTGAACGAAGGTGCGAGCAGCTCGCTGCCACCGCTCATGTTCATCCCGACTCTCGGAAGAAGCATGAGGGGGTACGCAGCAGGCAGCAACTTGAGAATCGCTGCGGCTACCGCATCGCCTGACGTGGGACGGGGGATGGCCCCACCGGACATCGAGCGAAGGAGAATAGCGAGTGTGTCGTCGCCTGCCGGCTGACAAAGCCAAGATGCAAGCATGGAGTCGTGCATTGAGTCCCGCACCCAGGCATCCACGGCGGGGACAGCAGCGGGAGCATCGTCCCGAAGGATGCTGACGGTGGCGACTTGACCGTCCGTCAGCGACCCACTCACCTGGTCCGCAACTGACCGGTCGGGCTCGAGATTCAAGAGGTAGGCGAGCGCCTGCAAGCCGAACCTCTGGAGCAGAGAATCCAGCTCGCCGTCTTCCATGTCCGCAACATAGCGCGGCACTCTCGCAGACCTTCGATTCCACGCGCCGGAGATGGAGGTCCTGAACGCACGACTTTGCCGCCGGTCGTGTCGATGACCTGGTGCACCCGTGGAGAGGTCTAGCGCAGCCCGTAGATCTCGATCGCCGCGTCGCCCATCGAGCTTCCGAATCGGCCCGCTTCGGCGTCCAGCCAGAGGCTGCCGCAGCTGCAGCCGGCAGACTTGGCGGGATCAAGGGTCAGCATTTCGCTGCATCGCGGGCATTTGGCGTAGAGGTCCGCGCGCATGCGCCATCCATACTCGGAGCCAGTTGCAGCGGGGCCGTAACCGAGGAGTTCGAAGCTATCGCCTGGCATGGTTCAAACACTAGCGACGAGCGCACATGGCACGTCCTGCGCGAGCAACGTCCAACACTCGCCTCCTCGGCTGGTTAGCCGCCCAAACGCTTCAGCGCTCGATCGAACCCGTCCAGAGCGTTCTGAGCCTGGCGGGCGCCCCCACTTTCGTCCTCAAGAGCGATGCTGTGTCCCCGACTGCACCTTACGGTGCGTTGCCTTGCCACGTCCTGAAGCGTTGCCTTAACGGCAGCGCCGCACTCGGGGCACTCAAGTCCAAGATCAAGGTCCATCGTCAGTCCTTTCTGTTCGCCGGCTCCTGGTTCTTCTTCGCCAGCCGGATGGCGAAAACGTAGCGCTCGGTGCTGACAGTTCTTGAGTGCCGACCACTACACCGGGCGCCGTTCGTGCGTCCGCTCATGCCGCCGAGCGGGGGTTCGGTTCTACCTACTCGGACCCAAGAGTCGCCTCCAGAAGCCGGTCTCAACCTGTGGCTCGATGACATTCACGGGCTCGGCAGGAGGCACGGGTTGGCCGTCCTCAGGTTCCTCGACGAGCAAGTCGATGTGAACCGAAAGAAGGCGGCCGGTCGCGTCGTAAGCGCCAAGTACCGGGTAAAACCCGTCGCCCCACCCAGAGTGCGACAAGACCACGTTCTCGCCAGCAGTCGCACCGGGCAGCACGATGTTGGCGCAGCCTTCAACAAAGTGCGTCGGCGAGTCCATGAGCGCGAACCACGAATCGTCGCGACCGGTATCGAACACATCTTGGTACCAGTCGCCTGCCGGCATACACCGCGCGACCGCATCGGCATCAGCAAACGCCACCGTGCCAGCGTCAACCGCAACCCCGTAAAAGGCATCCGGATCGGACGGCGGCTCGGCCCCGTCCGGCGCCAAGTACTCGACACGGGCGGGGACACCCTCGGCAATGACGATGCTGAGGTAGCACTCGCGCAGATGGCTCCCGTCCTGCCCATCGCTGACATCGGCAACCGTCACCCACGCCGCATACAAACCGGCGGGAACAGTAACTTCCAGCCCCATGCCGAGATTGACGAACGGGTCACTCGCCTCGAGCCGGCCGCTGGCAACCTGGAGTCGCCCGAGTTCACGCACCAGATGGTCGTACTTCCATCCGTCAGTCCGACCAGAGTGCAGCGCCAGCAGGCTCGAAACGTTCATGACCGAACGCTATTCGTCGACGAGACTCGAAGACCTGAGATCCGGCAAAGTCGCACTCTCATGCCGCAGTGAGGACTGTCGATCCTCCCGACGAGCGACACGGTGCCACCGCACTCGCCATAATGGGCCCATGGGGCGGGAAGCCAAAAAGTGGCTGGAGCGAGTGGACCGGCACTTTGGATTCCTGACTGGCATGGGGTTCGACGATCCTGAGGTCGATGACCGTTCGTTCTGGGAAACTTGGGTTCAGTACCGGTCGGAGACTGCCGCAGTGCACGTTAGCAAGAGCATCGAGTTCGTGCGGTCTGAAGTCAGCTTGATCCGACTCGTTAACGGCCAGGTGCCGCCCTACCCGATCTGGATCACCGATGATCGAATCGACTGGATGCTTCTCGACAACATGGTCGAACTCAAGGCGCCCGACCTGATGGGCGAGGCCAATAAACTGACCGGGTTGAAGCCCGCCCAGCTCGACGAGCAGCTGCACTTTTGGTCTCTTGCCCTGCGACAACTGGCTGGTGACTTTCTCGCCGGCGACTTCGGCTCACTGGATGAGGCCGCCTCGATTATTCGACATCGCGTGGCCAATCATCCTCAAGAGGTCACCGTGTGGCTGCCAGCAGACGCATCCCAAGAGGCCGAGGACCAAGGAACGGCCGAGGTCGCAGCGACCCTCCCCCCGAACGTTGCCCTGTCCGCGAAGCGCTACCGAGGGACGTCTTCCCGCTGATCCCAGCGCAAGAGCAAACGTCCGCTTCTGCCGCCGATCGGGCGCGGTCGGTCTTGCCGGATGCAGGAACCGCCCCGGCGTGTCGGGCGACGCTTAGCTCTAGGGGCACAGGGCGCGCGCGGCGTTCGTACACCATTCCGTAGCTCGTACGGTTACCTCCCTGCATCCCGCCTGTTCTCACGGCATGATCGATCACGACCGCAGAGGAAAGAGGAGCCCTTGACTTATCCAAAGCCCGACCGCACCGCTGCCGGGATCGTGTGCGGCCTCATCGGGTCCGCTGTTGGGCCGGTCCTCATGCTCGCCCGCGGTCCCATGATTGCGGTCGGCGGCTTTATCACGGTCGTTTCGACCATCGTCTTCCTGATCGGCCTCGGAAACCTGATCGGGGCCGTCGACCATGCCCTCCAGGACCGCTGGGCACAGGCGAGAGAACGAGACAGGCGGGAAGCCTTGGAGGAGTTCGTTGCAAGCGAAGATCCAACCGAACCGGAGCCCAATGCGGCTTCCAAGGACGTGTCGCCAACCGCGTAGGAGTGCGCAGAAACGACCCCCGGGGGCAGACGCGACTCCGCCGCGACGTCTTCTCCAAAGGCGCTGTCAGCGGAATCACGATGCATCCAGCCAAAAGTTGTAGAACCCAACAGCTTCGAGGCCCCAACGCCCGCTCATGCCGCCGTGCGCGCGGTCGACCTTGCCGACGAGCTGGGAAGGCGGGCATGACTTGAGCGAGCCTGAGCGCCGCGTGGCCCGCGGCTCGACCCGAGTCGAACCAGGATCCGCTCATGGACGTTCTGGACGACTTGCCGCCAACTTCCGACAGGAGCTGATCGCGGACCTGCGGGAGCCCCTCGGAGTGCCCACGGATGCAGCAAAGGCGATCCTTCGTGCGTCTGAGCCGTTCTGGAATGCGTTGGAGGAGGCCGGCGGCTTGGTCGACTCGTGGGGTGGCAGCGAGTTCTGTGACCCTTTTCCCGAAGATGTGCGCAGCCATCCGGTCCTAGCCTGATGCCTTTCGAGGCTCCGAATGTGCCGCGGTCCGCGCGATCAATCTTGCCGATGTGCGAGCGTTCGCCGCACACCTTGACGAACTCCAATACGCGGATGCGCCTACTGCGTCGCTTGGTAGCGAACCCCCGCGCTGAGCGGTGTGCACCAAGGCGGGCGCAGGCGGCGTGATGGCAAGGCAGTTCACTACGAGAGGAGTCGCGTTGCGGCTCGGATTGCTGGAGACATTGCGCGAGCTCAGTAGCGCACGAATATCGATCATCTGGGGAGAAATCAGCGGCTGGGGTCTCATCGCCATCCCGCTCGGGATCTGTTTGGGTTCTACGACTCGGGTCGTTCCGTCGTCCTGGGTCGGAGTGGTGGGCTACGCAGCGGCAGCTGTGTGCCTGGTGTTCTTCGTCGATCTGATCGTCACCACCTCGCTCGAATCGCGCAAGGGACGGCCAGAGCGGCTTCGACAACGAGCGGAGCGTGTCCGCCGACGGCAGAGCGAGTCAATAACAGTGACGCGCCCTGGTACCGGTGATCAACGGCCAATCACAGGGAGCTTCCACAACCGGCCGCCGGCGGGTCGCACCTGGGTGAACGTTTGAGGCCAACATCCGCACATGCCGCACTCCGCGCCGATTAAGGGTGACTTCCAGCCCCTCAAGACTCAGGGTCGGCGCGGCGGAGAACACCTATCTCGTCGTGAATCTTCCCGAGAAGGGCCGTCACTTGAGATCGGTCACCGCCGATAACCGTGTGGAACTCCCATTCCTGGAGGTCGGCAGGAATCGCTGTAACGGCATTGGGTACGAAACTGACAAGCTCACGAAGGTGCCCGGGCGTCAGCGGGGGCCAGGTGTGCCGGTTGATCAACCAGCCGGCACACCGACCTTCAGCCCAGCCATCCACTGCGCGTGCCTTCCCGACGTCGCTGCCCCCGGGCCGGCCATCCTGGCCGGGCGGACGAGGAGGCGGGACGCCCGAAAATCCGAAGCACGCCGAACGCGGGCGTCTGACCGGTGGCTCTGTAGACCGCCTAGGAGCGGTCCAGCATTTGTCCGTGTTCACCAACGCGTGCGGCGATCATGACCTGACGTCGCGTGAGACTTCCGAGTGATTGGGACCGAAACGACTGATCTATGAAGTCCAGCAAGAGACGCCTTCCGCCAAGGCGCCACCAGCTCTCCGACGGGGGCAGATGACAAGACCCACGCGCTTGAACGGTCGTGGACTCGCCAGCCGGACGTCCCAACCGCGGGCTCCGGCAAGCTGAGCGCGCCCAGCGGGTGATTGCCCGTGAACATTGCCAAAGCCTGACCAGCTTTAGCTGGCCAGAGTCTCGGGTTCGGTGAGGGAGCGACGGACTTGCTCGAGGGAGCGCCGGATGATCCGGCACACCTGCATCTGGGAGATGCCTAGGCGCTGTCCGATTTCGCCCTGCGTGCAGCCCTCCTCGAAACGCCACCCCAACACGAGCTGGTCTCGGGTGCTGATTCCCGACAGCGCCCGCTGAAGGGCAAGCCGATCAGTGAGCCGATCGATGGCTTCGTCGTCGTCTGCAAGGGTCGAGGCCAGCGAACCACCTCCGTCGACGTTGGAAGGGGCATCGAGAGACCAGGGACGGAAGCTCCCGTCAGCAACCAATGTTTCCCGCACCAAGGCCTCGTCCACGTCAAGTTCTGCCACGAGTTCGGCGTTGGTGGCTACACGACCAAGGCTCTGTTCGAGGTCGCGACCTGCCAGGCTAACCCGGGAGCGCAGCTCCTGAATGCTGCGGGGCGGGCGGACCGCCCAGCAGTGGTCACGAAAGTAGCGCTTGAGTTCGCCGGTGATGGTGGGAACGGCGAAGGCAGCGAACGAGCGGCCGGCCTCGGGACGGAAGCGTCCAACGGCCATGAACAGCGCCATCCGGGCTACCTGGACGAGGTCGTCGCGGTCTGCGCCGCGATTGACGTAACGGTGGGCAAGTGCGTCGGCCAGGCCGAGGTTCAACTCGACGAGTTCGGTGGTGATGGCCTCACGCTCGGATTGCGTAGCGGTTTCTGCCAAAAGGGCGAGAAGCGCGTCCGTGCGCTGTTCGCGGGTGGTGACGTCGGTGACGGGGGAGTTCCCACGTGCCATCGTCTTTCTCCTTCGAGGAGCCAGATCTCTGAGTCGGCACGTGGTTTGACCGCTCTGAAGTGCAGACCCTTGCAGTCAGATGCCTACGATGTCAACGGCTAGATGGCATGTTCCGTGATCCGGCCCCTGCCCGCGGAGGCCATGCGGTGCGTCTTTGTCGACCGTCGAGCTCGGCTCCCTGTGCGCGGCTTTGCGTGCACGCCCGAATCTAGAAACCTAACTTCCAACAGTGGTTGAAGGCCGAGCGCCACCAACCGGTGGCCTGGATTCGCCGAGGGCAATGTCCGAATCAACGCGTGGCTCCAACCCGCGCATATGCCGCTGATGCCGCTCGTACCTGACCTATGGAGGTGTCGCCGGATCATTGGCCGCGGGCCGGGACTGCTGGTGGATTCAGTGGTGTGTGCGCCAGTACTCCAGTAGTTGCGGGCCGAGGGTGGCGCGTTCTTGCATGGGCAGGGAGTGGGTGGCGTGGTCCCAGACGGTGACCTCGGCGTGCGGTAGAACTCTGTTCAGTCGGGACGCTGCTTCTTGTCCGCCGGCGAGTGACCTCGTGCCGGCCAGGTCGACGCGGACCGGCATGGACAGCCCCTGCCATTCCTGGTCGGTGAGGGTGCGGGGTAGGGGCAGGGCAGTGGAATAGTACGAGCTGGCGGCATCGATCATGACGGACATGGGGCTGCGTTCGCGGACCTCCTCGACTGTAACGCCTCCGATTTCGGCGATGGCGTGATCTTTCAGCGATTGCGGTACCGGTAGTTGGGTGAGCGTTGCCCAGAACAGTGCGGACGCTGGCAGCGGTTCGAGCACGATAATTGGTTCCAGCAGCGTCAGTGTCGCCGTCTGTTCAGGGTGCCGCACGGCAAGGATGGCCGCATTCGATCCACCGAAGCTGTGTCCGACGATGTGTGCGCGTTCCACACCTAGCCCTTCGAGTGTCTGGCTGATCCACTCGGCCTGGTCCTCGAAGCTCGTCAGGGGCACCCGTTGGCTGGACATGCCCGCATCGCCCAGGGGGTCTAGCGCGAACACCGTCCGTTTGCCGATCCAGTCGGGGAGGTTCTCGGCCCACATCGGTGCGCCAGAACTGTGGCCTGCCAACAGCACCACCGGTGGGCCGGGGTCGCTGCCGTCCCAGCGCACGGCTCGGATGGTGCCGTAAGCCGTCGTCACATCGAGCACGCCGTCCGCCACCGGCAGGGCATCCATCACGTCGTCGTAGGCCTGGGCGTAGGCGCGCTCCCCGTCTTGGGTTCGCCAGAAGCCGACCTCCGGAGCGGGAGCGACCACACCGGCGACCTTGTCGACGATCAGCCATGCCACCAACAACGCCGCCAAGGCCCGGCCGGCCACACCCCACCGGCTCTTGCCGTTCGTGCGCTGTGTGTTCATCACCACTCCAATACGATCGTATTCGTTTCCTTCACGATACGGTCGTATTGATAGTCTGTCCAGATGGAGAGCCGGGCGGATCGCGAGGGCAAGCGCACCACCATCTTGCTTGCCGTGTTGCACGTGATCGCGGCCCGCGGCATCGGCGAAGTGAGCATCAGGTCGGTCGCGGCCGACGCTGGCGTCTCCGTAGGACGCGTCCAGCACTACTTCAGCTCCAAACGGGAACTGATCCGCGCGACCACGGCTTTCATGATCTCGGCCGCAGAAGCGCATCACTTCAAAACCGAGACGCCGCGGCCACCGGCTGACGAGTTGTGGGAGATCCTGACCCACGCCATCCCTCTTGCCGCCGAATCCCCCGCAGGAACCAGCGTGTTCTACAGCCTTGTCGCTGCCAGCGTCGCAGATCCAGAGCTTGCCGCCATCCTCTCCGAGGCCGAGGCAAGCGTCGAAGACCTGATCGCACGCCACCTCGCCGAGCTCGTGCCCGGCTCCTGGGACCCGCAAGCAGGAGCACGCCACCTCCTTGCCCTGTCCGACGGGCTCACCCTTCAGGTCCTGATCGGCCACCTGACCGCAGATCAAGCTCACACCACCCTGCGTGCCGCTCTCGACATCTACACGAAGTCCTGAACGCTGCGTCGCGACACCTGGTCGTTCCACCTTGACCACCGGCAGCCCTCGAACCCGGTTCCGAACATGCGACTTTGCCGGGTCCGCGGTCGATATGGCCGAAGGTCGCGTGTCGTCGGTCGAGCCGAAACGCCAGCCAGATCCGCCTCTGACGGTGCAGCCGAGTGTTCTTGTGGTGAAGGAGAGGGTCAGTCGGGCTTTGCAGTAAGCCATGGGTGGTGAGGCTGCCTTACCCTTGGGTTACGTCAACGCTTTTCGGCCTACCCCTCCGAGGTGTTCCCATGGATAGTCCCGAACCTTTCCTAACTGACTTCTGGAAGAGTCGCGGACTCTCCGCAGAGGAATCTGGTGCTGTCAACGGGTTGATGCCGGAGTGGCTGCCCAGGGTTGCGATGGCTGAGTTCTGCTCAACTGCCGTGCTGGTGACGGCTGCTGGCAGCGCTGGTGTTGGGCTGTCGCGGGGAGATGCTGCCACCCTTCTGGAGATGATGGACGCGGCTTGCCTGTTTCTCGGAGCCGGTGTAGAACACCTGAGCGGCGTTCGTTTGCTGCGTCCCGAAGTTCTGCACGCGATGCGGGCCGAGCTCGAGCGCAGTGATCCCGGCGTTGTGCAGGTTCGGCGCGAGCTGTTGGCTGCAGGCCTGGATGATCCGAGTGGCGAACTGGGACCACAATTGGCGAGGTGGGCGCATGACGCTGGCGACTGGGCGAGTCTGGAAGCCGTCTGGATGGCGCATTCCACGGGTGAATTGATTATCGATCCGGCAACCAGGGCCGCCTTCAGGGGGGTGCCACCGGTGTTGCGTGCAAGATTCCCCGGATTGAGCTTTGCGCAGGCTGTGGCTACGGCCTACGAGCCGAAGGAGGACCTGCTGGTCCTCGACAAAATGATGGCGGCCCTGATTCGCGACGGAAACAACTTGCACTCCGGCTGGGCACGTCACCCAACCGCGGAGGCGCAGGTCATCGGCGGGGCGATCCGGATGCTGGCCCAGGCAACTAGCCCGGGACCCAACGGCCCCCTGCCCGAAGGATCAGTAACCACCTACGACGAGCTGAATCGGTTGGTCCGGGAGGCGTCCCTGTCGGGTGGCTTGGTGAGCGGGACGGCTTTGACCTTCTTTCACGCCTCAGCGTCGTTTGTTTCGATCCTGGGCGGCGATTGGGCCCGGGCGCGTCGGCAGGGCGAGTTCGCCATGATCCTGAGTAGCCAGTGCACCTTCCCTGGCTTCATGGCCGCACTGGTGGTGGCATCGGCGAGCGCCGTATCCGGTAACACCCAGCACGCTGCGATCGCAGAGAAGTTCCTGGCACACCACGCCGCGCACGCCTGCCGCACTGGAGCATGGATCGAGCCGGCGTTCTACCTCGTCCGCGCAGATGCTGCCATCCGGGTGCTCGACCACGAAATGGCCGACTACAACCTGCGGCGCCATGCCGAGCAGCTGACGGCCAACCGCTGGTTCAACGTCCGCCCGATGCACGCCACAGTGATGGCCAACGCCGCGCGATTGTGGGCCGGCCCGGAACGCGGGCTTGCCCAGTTCGACTCGATCGTGGCTGACTCGGGTCGCGAGCCGGAGAACGGGAAGCCCTGGGGGCCGGTCCTGCTCAGGTCTCGCGCCGAACTACTGCTCAGCGAGGGAGCCGTGAACCGGGCCAAGCCGATCATCATGGACCTGCTGGCCAACGCCGAGGACTCCGTCTCCGCGGTGCC
>Ga0366786_1029_pt2 | contig 23806 bp, 19 predicted proteins | sample TotcelHN113001M9_FD_207046 | JGI IMG/M metagenome (GOLD analysis project Ga0366786, IMG submission 207046) | Enriched cells from coal bed in the Powder River Basin, Montana, United States - Total cells N11 rep2 HSBNCT.N11.300.1.M9 ... | reverse complement strand
TTCCTTCTTGTCACAGCAGAGCTTCAAGTAGAGCTTTATACCGCCCAAATCGATTTGATAAAAAGCAATAAAACTGCATTTTTTCAGAGCTTTCCCGCGAAAAATGAGAGCATTAATTTCCGTCTTGAATCTCATCCATAAATAATGAATAAGAAAACCCCACGAATAATTCGCAGTTAAAGCAGAACCAAGAGGCATTCCCACGCCCAAAATAACGACATATGAAGTGCCGCCTTATCTAATCGAGCATCGAAGCTGTCGTTATCCACAAAGTCCAACTGGCTTTATTCCTCGTGATCATAGATGGGATATAGAGCAAAGACGTTGCGGCAAACGTTGGACAGGTTTCGGGGTACGGGATAGCATGCTCATGCAGCGGTGTTGCATTTTCCGCATGCCCGAACTTCCGTTTCATTCCCTGTGAAAGGTTGACTTATGAGCATGCTAAGTGAATTCAAGGAATTTGCCCTCAAAGGCAACGTCATGGACCTCGCGGTCGGCGTCATCATAGGCGCGGCGTTTGGAAAAATTGTCGATTCCCTGGTGGCGGACATCATCATGCCGGTGGTAAGCAAGATCTTTGGCGGCCTGGATTTCAGCAATTATTTCATCCCGCTGGCCGGCCAGACCGCCACAACGCTGGCCGATGCCAGAAAAGCCGGGGCGGTCCTTGCCTACGGCAATTTCATCACGGTGGCCCTTAACTTCATCATTCTGGCCTTCATCATTTTCCTCATGGTCAGGCAAATGAACCGCCTGAAAAGGAAAGCGCCGGCAGAGGCGAAAGCGCCTGTCGAAGAAGTTCTTCTTTTACGGGAGATCCGCGACAGCCTGAAGCGCTAGCGGGTCCGCAGCCGACATGGAGCCGGACCAGGCTCAGCGGGGAGCGCGGCTGAATGCGAAGTGCGCAGCCAGCGGCTGGCGGCTGGCTGCACTTGTATCGTCGGGGAGCTGGCCTGCTCCCTGCATTGCCGCCTGCCCTAAAGGCAGGACTGCCCTTTCTGCATCATCCCTCGCGCAGAGTCTCGAGCGGCGGATGGTTCAGCACGTTTCGCAGCCCGACCCAGCCGCCGATGACGGCGCAGAAAGCGCCCGCGGCGAGGCCGACCAGCCATACGGACGGATTGAATGTCCACGGGAAATCGAACACCTGCCGCGCCAGTACCCAGCCCACCACGGCAGCGCCGCTCGCGGCCATAAGCCCGGCCAGCGCGCCCACCACGAAAAACTCAAACAGTTGCGCCTGGCGCAGCTGTTTTCTGGTCGCGCCCAACGCGCGCAGCAGCCCCGCCTCCCGTATGCGTTCGTCCTGCGAGCCGAGCAGCGCGGCATACAGCACCAACAGCCCGGAGGCGAGCGTGAACAGGAACAGGAACTCGACCGCCGTGACGACTTGCTCCAGCACGGCCTGCAACTGCGCGATGATGCTGCCGACGTCGATGACGGTCAGGTTCGGAAAGTCGCGGGTCAGGTCGCTGACGAAACGGTCCTGTCCCTTCGGCAGATAAAACGCGGTGATCCACGACTGAGGCATGTCCTGCAGCGCCGGGGGATTCATGATGACGAAGAAGTTGACCCGCATCGAGCCCCATTCCAGCTTGCGCAGGCTGGTTATCGTCGCTTCGACCTGCTGGCCGACCACGTCGAACGTTAGCCTATCGCCCAACTTCAGGCTCAGCGTGTTGGCCAGCCCTTCCTCCACCGATGCTTCCGGCTGCTTGTCGTTGAGCCAGCGTCCTGCCGTGATCTGGTTTTGCGGCGGCAGATCGCGCATGTACGACAGGTTGAACTCGCGTTCGACCAGCCGCTTGGCGCGATCCTCGATAAAGGTCTCGCCGCCGATCGTTGCGCCGTTCACCTGGATCAGGCGGCCGCGCACCATCGGGTACAACAGCGGATCGGCAATGCCGCCCTGTCTCAAGCGCTGTTCGACGTCGGCCCTCTGGTCCGGCTGGATATTGATCATGAAGTGGTTGGGCGCATCTGGCGGCGTCGCATTGCGCCATGCGCTCATCAGGTCGGCGCGCACCACCGTCAGCAGCAGCAGGGCCATCAGGCCTGTTGCCAGTGCAATCGTCTGCAGCAAGGTGGCACCGGGCCGGCGCTGAAGCGATGTCAGCGCAAAGTTCCAGTCGGGCTTGCTCAGCGAACCGCGCAGCGCCCGCAGGGAGCGCAGGCTGAGCCAGCCGACCAGCGCGAACGCTGCGAATCCGCCCAGGAACCCGGCTGCGGTCAGGAGGCCGAGCTTGATGTCGCCCGCCTGCCACAGCAGCAGTCCTACGAACACCAGCAGGCCCGAGCCGTAGGTCGCCAGCATCAGCGGCCTGGGCGCTTCGCGTTCGCGCCTGATCACGCGGTTGTGCGGCACGTTGCGCAGTTGCAGTATCGGCGGCATTGCGAATCCGACCAGCAGCAGCAGGCCGGTAGCCACTCCCTTGAGCGCGGGCAGGGCGGTTACCGGCGGCAACTCCTTCATCACCAGTTTTCCCAACCCTTCAAGCAGCACGAAATGCGCCCCGAATCCGACCAGGGCGCCCAGGACGCTCCCGGCCAGGCCGATCAGCAGGAACTCGACCAGGTAAAGCGACGTTACTTCGTTCTGGGTCATGCCGAGGCAGCGCAGCATGGCGCACGCATCCAGATGGCGCAGCATGAAGCGGCGCGCCGCCATGGCGATGGCGACCGCCGCCAGCATCGCCGAAAGCAGGCTGACCAGCGACAGGAAAAGCTCGCCGCGGTCCAGCGTGGCGCGCATTTCAGGGCGCCCGCTTTCCAGCGTTTCCAGGCGCACGCCCCTGAAAGTGCCGCTGTCTATCCTGGATTGCGCCCACTTCTGGTAGGCGCCTACATCGGCTGGCTTGCCGGACAGCAGCAGCCGGAACGTCACGCGCGACCCGAGCTGCACCAGGCCGGTCGACTCAAGATCCGGCATGGACAGCATGACGCGCGGCGCGAAGCTGACGAACGATACGCCGCGGTCCGGCTCCGAGGTAATGATTCGCGCAACCGTGAACGCTCTGTCGCCCAACGTTAACGGATCGCCTATGCCTGCATTCAATCCCGACAGCAAGGCGGGATCGGCCCATACCGTGCCGGACGCGGGAATATCGCGCGTTTCCTCGCCGTCCGCCTCTGCCTGCACCGCCGTCTTCAGGTTGCCGCGCAGGGGATAGCCGCTGGTTACCGCCTTGATCGACGCCAGCTTCGAAGTGGAGTTTTCCCCCTGTCCCGCAGTCGCCATGCTGGCAAACAGCCGGGTCTCGGCCTGCGCCAGGTTGCGCCTTTGCGCCTCGGCGCGCCACGACGGGTCCAGCGGCTTGTCGGCAATGACGACGAGATCCGCTCCCAGCACCTGGTGCGCGTCGCGGTTCAGGCCGGCCCGCATGCGGTCGACGAAAAAACCGACCGAAGACAGCGCCGCCACCGCGACCACCAGCGCGATCAGCAGGAAACGTAATTCGCCGGCGCGCCAGTCACGCAGGGTCATGCGGAGGGATTGAGTGAACATTGGACGTGAAAAGGATTTCGTCGAAAACCCGTTTGTCGAAAGCTGACAGACTAACGCAAATGGAACGATAGGGACAAATAAAGTATGCCGGGCTTTATGAGCGTAGTGAACGGAATGCGCACGGATCATAAGCCTTTGCCGTGCGGCAGGCGGCATTTTCCATATAAATTGCGCTTTTCGGAAATTATGAAATAGTGGGTTCTTCGCCAGCCTGCTAAACTGCTGGCTTCCTATTACGGAATTGCAACTTTCAGAAATGCAGACGATCAGCTATATAGAACCGTTGTTCCGCCCGCCCAGCGAGGCGAACTCCCTTATCCTGCAAATCACCAATGGCTGCAGCTGGGGCAAATGCACTTATTGCAGCATGTATGCACAGCCGCAGAAGCGCTTCAGCGTAAAGCCCGAGGAAGAGGTGCTTCGGGAAATCGAATGGGCAGGCAGCCACCTGTCCGGCGTGCGCAGGGTATTTCTTGCCGACGGCGATGCGGTGACGCTATCCACCCGCCGCCTGCTCGCCATCCTCGATTCAATCCGCACGCACTTGCCGGATGTAAGCCGGGTATCGGCTTATTGTTCCCCGGGCAATGTCGCCAATAAAACGGCGGCGGACCTCAAGGCACTGCGCGAAGCCGGCCTGGGCCTGATCTACATGGGCGCCGAATCGGGCGACGACCTGGTGCTCAAAAACATCAACAAGGGGGAAACCCGCCAGACCACGGCCGATGCGCTGAACCGGCTTGCGGACGCCGGCATCAGGCGGTCGGTCATGCTGATCAACGGCTTGGCCGGATCGCGCTTCAGCGAGCAGCACGCGCTTAACTCCGCGCTGCTGGCAAACCAGACACAGCCCGAATATCTGGCGACCCTGGTCATTAATTTTCCCCATGGCGAAGCGCGCTTTCAGGCAGGCTTCGAAGGACAGTTCGAAAAGATGGCTCAACCCGGATTATTCAAGGAATTGCACCAACTGATCGGAGCGCTGGAGTTGAAGTCCACCATCTTCAGGAGCGACCACGCATCCAACCAGCTGGCTCTGAGAGGCGTGCTGGGCAAGGACAAGCGGAAATTGCTGGACCAGATCGAGCATGCGCTCCACTTTCCCGCTCAGTCCAACCTTCGGCCGGAGTGGATCCGGCCTTTTTAACCGGCGCGTCAAGAAACGTTCCAAAACCGTGCCGGATGTGGAATGTCGCGCGCGCATCCTATCCGTCCGCCCAGGTCCGCACCGCCATTTTGGGACGTCAGGGCAAAGCATGGCGTTCAGGTGCCCTTGATCGCAGGCATCGGCTCCGCCGACCACCCTCCCCCCAAGGCCAGGAACAAGGCAATCCGGTCGCTCGCCAGTTTGGCGCTTGAAGCGGCCAGCGCGCTTTCATCGGCAGCCAGCGTCCGGTCGGCGTCCAGCGTGGTCAGGAAATCGGCGCGTCCGTAGCGATAAAGCCTGTTCGCCTGCCCGGATGCGACTTCACTCTGGTCGCGGGCCGCTTTCAGCAACGCATTGCGGTCCAGTTCGCGCGCATACGCCGTCAGCGCGTTTTCGGTTTCACGCAGGGCGTTCAAAACGGCGGCATCGAAGCGCGCCAGTGCGGCAGCGCTTCCAGCCTCGGACTGCGCAATGCGGCTGCGCGCAGAACCGGTGTCCGGCAAAGTCCATGAAATCAGCGGGCCAAGGCTCCAGCGGAACGCATTGGCGTCCCCCAACTGCGAGAGCAATCCGGTGCTCCCGGCGGAAAGACCGAGGTTTATGCTGGGATACAGGTCGGCGGTGGCAACCCCGATCCGGGCGGTGGCTGTGGCCAGCAAACGTTCGGCCTGGCGGATATCCGGGCGGCGCCGCAACAGCGCGGCTCCGTCGCCGACGGGAATCGGACCGGCAAGCTGAGGCGTTTTCTCGCACTGTCCAAGCGTCCCGACAAAAGCGCCGGGCGCCTGTCCGGTCAGGACGGCGAGCCGGTACAGTGCGTTGAGACGCTGCGCCTGAAGCGGAGGCAGGGCTGCGCGCCGTTGTTCGTATTGGCTGCGCGCACGGCTGAGATCGAGTGCGGTTCCGCGGCCGACTCTGGTCATTTGTTCGGTCGATTGCAGGAATTGCCGCTGAAGCAGCACCGACCGCTCCGCCACGCGCAACTGGTTCCCGGAAGAACACGCTTCCACATAGGCGCGCGCGGTATCAGCCGCCACGATTATGCGGGTCAGGTCATAAGCGGCCTGCGCCGCTTCGGTATCGGCCCCCGCCGCCTCGATGCCCCGAGAAATCTTGCCGAACAGGTCAAGCTGATAAGAGACGCCGACTCCGCCATCGAACGACCATGCGTCCGGCAAGGGGTTGGATAGCCCTTTGGCGGCAGCCGAGGCGCGTCCGTAGGCAGGCGCGGCGCTGACGCCGACCGCAGGAGTTCCCGCCGTCTTCGCCTCGTCCAGCACCGAGCGGGCGCGCGCCAGATTGGCGGAAGCCACCCGCAAATCGGTATTGGCTGCGAACGCCTTGCCGATCAGTTCATCGAGCAGGGGGTCATCGTACAGCCGCCACCATTGAAACGGCAGCGGGTTGGCGCTGAAAGCGGCTTCGCCGGCTGCGGCAAACGGTTCTGCCGCCGCGCGGCTATTGATGGCAGCCTGCTGCGGCACCCGATAATCCGGGCCAACCGTTGAACAGGCGGACAGAGCAAGAAGAGAGAATGCGACGATAGCCGCCGGTCCGGTTATTTTATGAAGGGGCATGGCGGAATTATCCTGGCTGCCTGCCGTCCCGGCGAAGTACGGTGCGCTCCTGCGAACCTTGGACTTCGACAGTGGCAGTCTGTCCTGCGACTAGGCGAATGCCTTCCGGCACGCGGTCGATTGAAACGCGCACCGGAATGCGCTGCACCAGGCGCACCCAATTGAATGCCGGATTGATGTTCTGCAGCAGGTTGCTGCCGGTGCTGCGCTCGCGGTCGGAGATCCCCCTGGAAATGCTCTCGACGTGGCCGTCCAGGCTTTCGTTTTCACCCATCAGCGTCACCTTGACCGGATCGCCATCGCGTATGCCCGGCAGCTTGGTCTCTTCAAAGTAGCCTTCAACGTAAAAGGATTCCCTATCCACCAGAGCCATTACCGGCCGACTGGCGGTGACATAGGCTCCGGCCTGAAGGTCGAGGTTGGTCACGGTTCCATTGACTGTTGCGACCACGCGGGTGCGTTCGAGGTTGAGCCTGGCGGTGTCGCGATTGACTACTGCCTGCGCCAGCGCAGCGCGCGCCTGATCGACGCGCGACTGTCCCTGCTCGCGTATTTCCTGCGCCACCAGTTCTTTCAATTCGCTGTTTCGGCGGGCTTCCCTGATCGCCTGCGCAAGGGCGATGCGCGCCGCCTGTTCGGACGCCTCGGCCTGCCGCAATGCCAGTTCGAAACGCGACTTGTCGATTTCGAAGAGTATCTGGCCGGTTGCAATCTGCTGGTTGTCGCGCACGTTCACCTTGACCACCTGGCCGGTTACGTCGGGAGCGACCTGCACCACATTCGCCTTGATGCGTCCGTCCCGCGTCCACGGATCGTTTTCATAATGCTGCCATAGTCGCCATCCGACGACGACCGCGATAATAACCGTCAGCATGGTAATGGCGAACCGGCCGATTGCCTTGGGTTGAATCCTGAGATTCATGTCAGATCCCGCCTTTGGAAAAAATAGTGAAGAAAACGCCCAGCACGATGATGAACAGCGAGGAATCGAACAGCGCCGGATGCCAGACATGGCGGTAGAAACCTTTTCGCGCCAGCACGTAACTGATCATGCGGGTGCCCAGCAGCGTCAGCAGCGACACCAATAGCAGTCCGGGAAAGGCGATGCCGTAGAAATTGAATTCGCCGAACATTAAAGCTCCTTATGTGTTTCGGTTTTGGGTTGATAGGGCGACGCGTCAGGAAAAAGGTCGCAGCGAATTCCGGCGAGCGCGGCGACGGCATCCTTCCGACGCACAAAAAAGGGAGAACAACATACCTTGTTCAAGGTGCAATCGATTTCCTCCAGAAGAGCGGGATCTCTTTGCAGCGGCCGTACCGGCCTGTTCCGAAAATGCTCGGACAGCTCCTGCAACAGAGGTTGCGCCGATAAGGCGTTGCGCTTCAGGCGCGGCTGGATGCGCATCAGGAGCGCCATGTTCAAGCCGATGCGCAGATCTTCCAGCGCATTCGCGGCGGCCGGATTCTTTCCGATTCCGGATGCAGCCAGCCGCGGCGCAAGCAGGCTGATGCGGTCGACCATGCGCACGGTTACGGCCATGGCCGGAGGCGCCTTGACGGCCCGGCCAAGACGCTCTATCTCGCTCCAGCCTGCACGCAGCAGCCGGCGCGCAGTCCATTCCGCATTGACCGAGCGCAGCAATTGCGTGAAAAGCACAGCGGCCCCGACTCCGATTGCCTGGCTTATCTGGCCGTTGATAAAGGAAGTCATGTCGGATGCGCCCATATCGATCATGGTCATGGATGCAAGCGTCGTCATCAAGAAAGGCGTCACGCTCAAGGCGGTAGCCGGTCGCGCCATGAATATGCCCGAAACGATCAGGAACGGCGCGAATGCCAGCACCAGCATCTCGAAGCTATGCGCGCTGGGAAGCAGGTACAGCAGATACAGTCCGGCAAACGGGGTGGAGTAAATGGTGGAGTTGAGCGTTACTTTCAGTGCGGGCACAGGATCGTCCTGGGTTGCAAAGAACGTGCAGTAAAGGGCTGCCATCATGGGAGCGGCAAACCCGAGCGGCCAGCCGGAGACAACCCAGAAGGCACAAGACACGCAGACTGCGATCACCGCGGCGAATGCCGACATGAGCGCCATGCCGCGATCGGTGTGCAGTTCCCTAGTCGGTATGCGCGTCAGGGGGCGGCGATCATCCGGAATGGCTCCGTTCATTCCGGCATTAATTTGCCGACGCAGGTGAAGGCAGTTTTCCCAGGCATCCACCATTCCGGTCAGTTCCTCTGCCAGGTTGACCTTGACCAAATCATTCCACGACGATTGAAAATCGATGGCAGGAGCCGCATCGCCGATTCTGCGGCGCAGTTCAACAGCCCCTTCGGAAGTTGCGCCCGTGCCCGCCTGAACCCAGGCGACGATATCCGCCAGCAACTTTTTGCCGAAGCAGGGATTCTCGCCGCCTTCAGCTTCACGCAGAATACGCACCCTGTCTTCGACCGCCGAAATCAATGGCACCATTGCCGACAAACGGTCCTGCAGCACGCGCGTCGCGTTGGCAGTCCAGCGCAGGTTGGAGGTATCGAAAGGCAGGTGGGTCGACATCAGCCGCATTTCGGTGATGTCCTGCGCCAGCTTGCGGTGATCTATGGTGCGTTCGGATTGTTCCGAGCCAAGGAGCGCGTGACGCGTCCAGATCAAGGCATCGTCCAGCGCCTGGTCCATCCGCCGGAGGATCACCGGCCCGATGCTTTGCGGAAAAACCAGGCTGTGGACCAGCGTTGCGCAAATGATGCCGATGCTGATTTCCTCCACCCTGGCGAGCGAGGCATCGAACATCGTGGCCGCATTGAAAACCGTCGTATCGACCAGTGCCGGCAGACCGATCAGGGCAGCGGTGTACCCGGCCAGCATGAAAATGTAGGAACGCGGCGTGCGGTCCAGCAGCGATATGTACAGGCAGACTCCGAGCCAAAGCGCCAGCGCGAGCGTTAACAGCAGCGAATAACTGACCAGCCGCGGCACAAGCAGCACCGCGACGGCGGCCCCTAGAACGGTGCCGATCACGCGATAAATCGCTTTCGACCGTACCGCGCCGGAAAACGGCTGGGACACCACATAGGCAGCCAGAGGAGCCCAGAAAGGGCGCGGCATGCCGATCCGCAATGCCACATACAAGGCAAGCATTGCGGCTGCAAAACTTTTGAGGGAAAAAAGCACCTCTGGTAACGCCGGCAACTTCATGGAGCGCTATTTCGAGCGATCTTCTTCAAAGCGCCTGATCGAATCGCCTAGCGCGTCGAACACGCGCATGCAGGCTTCCAGGTCGGCCCGGTCTATCCCGTCCAGCATTTTGCGGCGAAACGGGATCATCGCTTTTTCAATTTGAGCGACCCGCTTCCGCCCGTTCTCGGTCAGATACAACATCTTGGCCCGCCGGTCGCTGGCATCCTCACGCCTCTCCACCAACCCGGCGTTGATCAACTGGTCTATCACGCGCACCACCGAGGACGGCTCAAGGCCAAGCATTTCCGCTACCGCACCCGGTCTGACGCCGTCTCCCATGCGGCCAATCATGACCGCCGGCCAGGCAACCGCTTGCGACAGGCCGAATTCGGACGCTACCTTGTCGGCTGCCGAGGTATATGCCCGGGACACCCGTGCAAGCGCCATCGTCATTTTCATCATTAGCGGGTCGTGGTTCTGCATTTCAATCCTTGCTGTATTCATGCGCTTTTAGTTTGCATGCGCAATATTAACATGCAAACTAATTATTTCAAACATGAGCTTGCCTGCAATCGGGCGAAGATTGAAATGGACTCTTCCAGATTTTGATGCTGATTAGACGATGCGCCTTGCAGCAAGCAGCACAAGCTTAACTCCGCGCTGACGGCAAACCCGGCCATCAACTTTCCGCATGGCGGAGCGCGCCTTCAGGCAGGCTTTGGGCCCGCCATGCCGGCGAGCTGGGCAGGCCAATCCTCTTCTTTTGCGGCGCCGGTGCCGTAAGTTACGCTGTCGCCGAAGGCGAGCACGACGCTGTCAGGCGGCAAGGAAGGAAGTTTGGGCGCGCGGCTGCAGGCGGAGAGCGCCAGAAAGAGAAAGAGAAAGAGAAAAAACAGTCGGCGTAGCATGCCAGGAAAGGATTCCGACAGTAAATATCGATGGGAAATTCTAGCATGGGAAATCTTTCCTCGATTCGAATTGCCAACACCGGTTGCCGCGCTGCTGCTTCAACGCGCCGTCAGAATAAAAAAGCGGCCATGCGTTCCAGGCAGTCCAATCCTCGGCCGGAGCGGTTGTTATCTGACAAGCCGATAGCCTACCCCAGTCTCTGTAAATATATGGACGGGACGTGCCGGATCATTTTCCAGCTTCTGGCGCAGGTGCCCCATATAAATGCGAAGGTAATGACTGTTCTCGGCATTGCCGGGCCCCCATACATCCCGCAGCAATTGCGTGTGCGTGAGCACTTTTCCGGCGTTGCGGATCAGCGCCGCCAGCAATTTGTACTCGATAGGGGTCAGGTGAACCAGCTGTTCCTTGTGCGTAACCTTGCGCTGCAGGAAGTCGACGGTGACATCGCCGAAACTGAACACCGGCGCGACCGCATCCACCGCTTCGCTCGTACTTCTGCGCAGGTGAACACGAATGCGGGCCATCATTTCAGGTATGCCAAATGGCTTGGTCAGATAATCGTCGGCGCCGGCATCGAGTGCGCTCACCTTCTGCATTTCTTCGCTACGGGCAGACAAGACAAGGATCGGTACGGATGACCATGTTCGCAGTTGCCGGATTACCTCCACCCCGTCCATGTCCGGCAGGCCCAGATCCAGAATGACGAGGTCGGGCTGATATGTGCCTATATCGGCCAGCCCTTGTTTTCCGGTATCCGCCTCATGTATGCGGATACCCTCGGCTTCAAGGGTCATCCGCAGGAAACGACGAATTTGTTTCTCGTCCTCGATCAGAACGATATGCGCCTGGGTATTTTTCATGCGGAATCATCCATTGCGGCATTGGGAATTCCAGACGTTATTTCCTGGCCGCCGGGCGGAGAGCCCATAGTTAGGGCGAAGACGAAACGGGCGCCGCCTTCACGGCAATTTTCAGCCCAGATGCGGCCGCCGTGCGCTTCGATAATCGCGCGGCATATGGATAAGCCCAGGCCTACGCCGGTGCGGGCGGATTCGGTTTCGCCACGCGTGAATTTTTCGAAAATCGTCACTTCCATTCCTGCCGGGATGCCGGGCCCGGCATCCTTCACGGATACCTGCACTTCGCTGCCCAAACATACGGCATCGATTTGACAAGGGCTGCCGGGCGGCGTGTACTTGGCGACGTTGGCCAACAAATTGCACAGCACCCGCTCCATCAGTACAGCATCGAACTCAAGCAATGGCAGATTCAACGGAACATTTATCTCGATGGGCCGGCTTGCCAAAAGGCGCGACATCAGGCGAAGTGCGCTTCCCACCACATCCTCCAGCATTTGCCAGTTCAGGTTCAATCTGATCCCTCCGGAATGAAGTCTGGCCATATCAAGCAGATTGGTCACGAGACTATTCATCCTTAGCGATTCTTCCTGGATTGCATCTGCCAGTTCCTGCCGCACTTTTTCCTGCAAGGAAGGATTGCTGGACAGCATGCTCGACAATCCGACGATCGCAGTGAGCGGTGTGCGGACATCGTGCGAAAGAGCGCTTAAAAGGGAGTTGCGCAATTGTTCCGATTGCATGGCAACCTGTGTTTCCTGCGCTACATCCACATAATGCAAGCGCTCCAGAGCGAGCGCGATCTGCGCGACACACGTCAGGAGCAAGCGCTGTTGCTCGAAAAATGAAAGCTGGCGCAAGTCTTGCGGCTGGATTGCCAGCACCCCTCGTGTGCGCATCGGGGCATGCAAGGGGAAATACAGTATGCCCTGCAAATTCCCGGAATCCTGCTCGAATCCGGCCGTGGCCGCCAGATCCTGATCATATATATCCTGGGCTTTATCAAGCGATACCAACGACAAAAAATCCGGCGCATCCTTTTGCGCGAAAGCAGCTTGCAATTGTCCTTGCCTGTCCGGCAGCAGAAGCGCCACCTCGGCCTGGAACATCGCCTTCAGGTGCCGTTTCCCAATATCGATGACCTGTTCATAAGTCAGCGCTGCGGACAGGTCTCTGGAGATTTCGAACAGGGCGCTGGAGCGGCGCTCCCGATAACGGGAGATCCTGACCTGATAGCGCAGATTTGCCGTGAGCGTGCTGATCAGGAGCGACACGACCAGCATGATGAAAAAGTCAGCAGGTATTGCGTGTCCTCGACCGTCAGTGAATGGTAAGGAGGCACCAGAAAGAAATCGAATGCCAGTACCGAAAGAAAGGAAGCCAGGATGGCCGGCTTGCGTCCAAACTTGAGCGCCACTCCCACGACCCCGACCAGATAGAGCATTATCAGGTTGGCAGGATCCAGGAGATCGCGCAAGGCGAGCGCCATTATTGACATAAGGGCACAGATCAGAACGGCGTAGAAATATCCGCCGAACCGATCGTTTGCAGAAGCGGACTCCAGTGACGGATGCACCAGCGGCGCCTGGTCGTCGGTTTCCTGGTCGAATCCGGCCAGCAAGGAGAGCCAACGCTTTTCCTCCTTCATTGTTCTCCCTTCCGTTTCCATGAAATGACCATGATTCACTGTTCGAAAAAACGCCCAGCTTCGATTACAGAAATGCGCTGCGCGAATCGAATTAAAAACGACTTCGATCTCTATAATTCAACGGCGGCCCCAAGCTCGACCACGCGACTGGTCGGTATGCGGAAAAAATCGGTTGGCCTGACTGCGTTCTTCGACAGAAAAGCAAACAGTCTCTTGCGCCACGTTGCCATGTAGGGCGTTTTCGAAGTAACCAGAGTCTCATGCGTCAGGAAGAACGATGTTTCCATCATATTAAACGCCATATCGTGCGACTTGTCGCACAGACTGAATATTTCCTGAATATCGGGGATTTCCTTGAATCCATACATTACTTCGATTCTCCAGAATCCCCGGCCCAGGTTGTCAAGCCGGAGCCTTTCCATCTCAGGCACGAATGGAATGTCCGCGAAACTGATGGTCAGGAATACGTTGCGCTCATGTAATGCCTTATTGTGCTTCAGGTTATGCAGCAAGGCGAGAGGAATGCCATTTGCGCTGCTTGTCATGAATACAGCCGTGCCATTCACATGGCGCGGCTGCATCAGTTCGACGCTTTCCATAAAGGAGTCGACGGGCACACTCTGACGAGACAGATGATGATATAAAATGGTGCGCCCGAGTTTCCAGGTGCTGAGTACGATGAAAGCGCCTATGCCGATCAAGATCGGGAACCATCCGCCCTCTGCAATCTTGATGGCATTCGCACTGAAGAAAACAAGGTCGACCGCCAGGAACATAAGCACTACTACGGCAACCGAAGCAGCATGCCACTTCCATAACCGGCGCATGACGATGCCTGCCAGCACAGTAGTGATAATCATCGTCGTCGTCACTGCAATCCCGTAAGCGGCGGCGAGGTTATCGGAACTGCGGAAAACCAGTACCAGGCAAATGACAGAAATCAGCAACAGCCAATTGATCGCCGGTATGTAAATCTGTCCGATTTCCTGTTCTGACGTATGCACGATCTTCATGCGCGGGCAGTACCCCATCAGGATGGCTTGCCTGGTCAGGGAAAATGCTCCGGTGATGACAGCCTGCGATGCAATCACGGTAGCGCATGTCGCCAGCAAGACCAGTGGAAGAACTCCCCACGACGGCGCCATCAAATAGAACGGGTTGCTTATGCTTTCCGGCGAATTCAGGATCAATGCTCCCTGCCCGAAATAATTGAGCAGCAATGCCGGCATGACGAACCAGAACCAGGCCAGACGAATCGCCCTGGAACCGAAGTGCCCCATGTCGGCATAAAGCGCTTCCGTGCCGGTTACCGCAAGAAAGACGGAACCGAGCACGATAAAGGCTTGCCACCTGTGTTCCAGCGCGAAATGGAACCCATAGTAGGGATTAACCGCGGCCAGGATTTCGGGCGCCTGAACGATATGGTGGATGCCCAGAATGGCCAGTATCGCAAACCAGACGCAGGTGATCGGTCCGAATAGCTTGCCTATGGCGGCAGTGCCATGCTTTTGAAAAAAGAACAGCGCACAAATGATCGCCACAGTAATCGGCAATATGTAATTACTGAACCAGGGCGTGGCGATTGCCAGGCCTTCGACAGCCGACAAGACGGATATGGCGGGCGTAATCATGCCGTCGCCATAGAACATGGCGGCGCCAAACATGCCGAACCCGGCTATCCACCATCGGCTGCGCTCACGATCGACGCCGCGTAACGCCAGGGCCATCAAGGCGAGGATGCCGCCCTCGCCCTTATTGTCGGCGCGCAGGATAAAGATCAGGTACTTTAGCGAGACGACGATGAAAATGGCCCAGAACAGGAGCGACAATACGCCGAACACCGAACCCGGCGTCATTGGGACGCCATGTTCGGCGCTAAAGCACTCCTTCAATGCATAAAGCGGGCTGGTTCCGATGTCGCCATAGACTACCCCGATCGCGGCCAGAACCAGGGCCGACATTTTCTTCTTGCCGGTTTCTGAAGAAATCATAAGACAAAACCATTTCCACATTCGATGTCGCGCCTATCCTAGCGAGTCGAAAATAAAAATAGTGTAAAAATACGCGCAAATATGCAAACGGGATATTCAATCCAGCTTCAAGCTCATCTGCGCGAATAGTGCGGATGAATCTGAAATAGTCATGAGCGGCGAGAGCCCTTCAGTCAGCGCCGGAAAACAGTGGCTCCCGCCTTGTTTCCAGTCGCGTCCCGGGGCGAATTCCAGGCGGCAGTTCCTGCGCTGCTGTTTCAACGCGCTGTCAGAGTAAAATGGCGGCCAATTGCTGCTTTGCATTCCCGCAGCCCCTATTTTCATGCCTGCTGATTAAGAATTGCCTACTATGTTGCGACTTACAGAAATACGGCTCCCCCTGGAGCACAGCGAAGACGACCTCAAGAATGCGGTTATCGAGCGGCTGGGCATATCTTCCGGCGAACTTGTCGGCTACTCGATCTTTCGACGCAACCACGATGCGCGCAAGAAGAGCGCCATCGTCTTTAGCTATTCGCTCGACGTCTCCACGACGGACGATGCGGCTGTGCTGGAGCGCCTGAAGAACCATCCCCATGTGAAACTCGCTCCAGATGCAGAATACCGCTTCGTCGCGCATGCTGCGACGGCCCCCGCCCTGCGTCCGGTCGTGATCGGGTGCGGCCCGTGCGGCCTGTTCGCTGCTTTGATATTGGCGCAGAGCGGGTTCAGGCCTATTGTGCTTGAACGCGGCAAGAAAGTGCGCGAGCGCACCAAGGACACATTCGGCTTCTGGCGCAAGCGCGAGCTCGATCCGGAATCGAACGTACAGTTCGGCGAAGGCGGCGCCGGCACTTTTTCCGACGGCAAGCTGCATACCCAGATCAAGGATCCGAAGCATTACGGCCGCAAGGTACTGACCGAATTCGTAAAGGCGGGAGCGCCGCCGGAAATCATGTATGTCGGCAAGCCGCATATCGGCACATTCCGGCTGGTGAAAATGGTCGAGGACATGCGCAACGGCATTGAAGCGCTCGGCGGCGAGTTCCGCTTCCAGAGCAAGGTCGCCGACATCGAGATCGACAACGGCCAGGTGCGCGGCGTGACGCTGGCAAGCGGGGAACATATTCCTACGGCCCATGTCGTGCTGGCGGTCGGCCACAGCGCGCGCGACACGTTCCAGATGCTGTTCGAGCGCGGCGTGGCAATCGAGGCCAAGCCGTTTTCGATCGGTTTCCGCGTCGAGCATCCGCAATCGATGATCGACCGCTGCCGCTTCGGACCGAGCGCGGGCAATCCGCTTTTAGGCGCGGCCGACTACCGCCTGGTGCATCACTGCGGCAATGGCCGCTCCGTGTACAGCTTCTGCATGTGCCCGGGCGGCACAGTGGTGGCGGCGGCATCCGAACCGGGGCGGATCGTGACCAACGGCATGAGCCAGTATTCGCGCAACGAGCGCAACGCCAATGCCGCGATCGTGGTCGGCATCACTCCCGAGGACTACCCCGGCCACCCTCTGGCCGGCATGGAACTGCAGCGAAAACTGGAAGAACGCGCATTCGAGCTTGGAGGTTCGAATTACGACGCGCCAGGACAACTGGTAGGCGACTTTCTGGCCGGCAGGCCTTCCACCAGCCTCGGCTCGGTGGTTCCGTCCTATACGCCGGGAGTGCATCTGTGCGATCTGGGTTCGGTGCTGCCGAAGTATGCGATCGACGCCATTCGCGAAGCGATTCCGGCATTCGACAAGCAGATACAAGGCTTTGCGATGGCAGACGCGGTGCTGACCGGGGTTGAGACGCGCACCTCATCGCCGATTCGCATTCGCCGCAACAACGACGACCTGCAAAGCGCGAATATCCGGGGCTTGTATCCGGCCGGGGAAGGCGCGGGCTATGCGGGCGGGATTCTTTCTTCCGCCGTGGACGGCATCAAAGTGGCGGAAGCGGTCTCGCTGAGCATCGCTGACGAAAAATAAATCAGTGCGTCTTGGTTCCCGCCGCCTGCGCCTGTGACGCCTCGGCTTTCAAGACCTCTATGAGCTTGGCCGTCTCGGCCTGTTCCGCTTCCGGGTTGAGGATGCGGCGCGCGCCGTTGAAGCGCTTCTTCCAATACGATACGTCCATGCTCTCGACGCGGACTTGCGCGCCGGTTCTTGGCGCATGGATGAACTTGTTGTCGCCAAGATAAATGCCGACGTGGGAAAAACCGCGCCTCAGCGTGTTGTAGAAGACTAGGTCGCCAGGCTGCAGTTCCTGGGGCTTGATGTGCTCGCCGACCCGGCTGATCTCAACCGATGTCCTTGGCAGGTTCGCTCCCCACGCCTCCTTGAAAACGTAGCGCACCAATCCGCTGCAGTCGAGCCCGTCCGCCGGATCTTCACTGCCATAGCGGTAATGCGTGCCGATCATGCTCATCGCCTGCACTACCAGTTCCGATGCCTTGCTGGTGAATGCCTGCAATTTTCCCATGACGGGAGGGGTTTCGGCTGCTTGAACTTCTTCAGCGCCCCATGCAAAGCCGCAACTGCCCAGCAATGCGATTAGCATGCAAAGGCTGGCAATTGTTTGACGAAATGGGTTGTGCGCTATAAATGGCATTGAAACAATGGTTGTTTTTCAGTGAGAGCAATGTAAGCGAAACCAGCTCTTCTGTCAAAAAAAATGCCCTCATTCAAATCCCGCTTCGGGATGAGAAATTGCACTATGGCAATTTCTCAGCTCTTCTTCAGCAGGTATGAGGCCAAAAATCATTGGCTTATGAGCTCTTAGATTAAATATTCATATAAGCGTGATATTTAATTCGCGCTAGCAAAAAACTGGGGACCGAAGTTGTTTTTGTGCCGGAAACCGCCGCCAAACGGCTGTAGCAAATCGTATTTCCGGATACGATCTGAAATCACTGAAATATCCGAAAAAACCGAAAGGACTCACCATGAAAATTGCGAACGACGTCACCGAGCTGATAGGCAATACTCCCCTGGTGCGCATACGCCGCCTGAATGGGAATGCCGGCGCCGAGATCGTGGCCAAACTGGAATTCTTCAATCCAGCCCATAGCGTCAAGGACCGGATCGGCCTGTCCATGGTCGAGGCCGCCGAAAAAGCAGGCCGGATTACGCCCGACACGATACTGGTCGAACCGACCAGCGGCAATACCGGCATCGCCCTTGCAATGGTGTGCGCCTCGCGCGGATACCGCTGCATGCTGGTCATGCCCGAAACGATGAGCAAGGAGCGGCGCATCCTGCTGCGCGCCTACGGAGCCAGGCTGGTCCTGACTCCCGGCGGCGAAGGCATGGCGGGGGCAATCAGGAAAGCGGAAGAGCTGGTTGCTTCCGACAAGCGCTACCTGATGCTGCAGCAGTTCCAGAACCCGGCCAATCCCGAGGCGCACAGAAGAACGACCGCCGAAGAGATATGGCGCGACACCGACGGCAAGGTCGATATCGTGGTCGCGGGAGTCGGCACCGGCGGCACGATCACCGGTATCGGCGAAGTGCTGAAGGAAAGAAAACCGTCCGTCCGGTGCGTCGCGGTCGAGCCGGACGCATCGCCGATCTTGTCCGCCGGTACCAAGGGGCCGCACATGATCCAGGGCATAGGCGCCGGATTCGTGCCGGAAGTCCTCAATACGCGAATTTACGACGAGGTTATACGCGTCACCAACGACAGCGCCTTCGATACCGCGCGCCGCGCGGCGACCGAAGAGGGTCTGCTGGTGGGCATCTCGTCCGGAGCGGCGCTGTGGGCCGCCCTGCAGCTTGCCGGCAGGCCCGAGAACGCGGGCAAGATGATCGTCGTGATCATTCCTTCGTTCGGCGAGCGCTACCTCAGCACGGCCCTGTATGAGGGTCTGGACGTATAGCGCAGCGCATCACACATTTAAGGCAAACCTTGCGGCAAGGGCATGCTGCCGCAAGCTTATGCTGTTGCCGGATAAGATTGCGCCCGAGCTCCTCATCCAGAGCGCGGCAAGAAAGCGCATCCGTACCGATCAAGTTCTAGCGTTCCGGCACGGAATGAACATGAAAAGCGGTAAATCGTATGAAGCAACACTATGCAATTTCACAATATGGTATAAAGAATAATCCATCATTTCCCATATTATGAAATCTGAAACCATTACAGATAACAGCAAGTCGTCAATTCAAGTCATCGAACGCATGATGAGCCTGCTGGATATTCTTGCCGGCAATCCCGATCCGCTCTGCCTCAAGGATATCGCCGCCTTGTCCGGGCTGCATCCATCGACCGTCCATCGCATCCTGGGCGACATGGTGCACAAGCATTTTGTCGAGCACCTCGAGTCCGGATCGTACCGACTTGGCCTGCGCTTGCTGGAGCTGGGGAATATCGTCAAGAGCAGGCTGGACATACGCGAAACCGCAGTGGATTTCCTGCGCGGCCTTCACAAGAGAACGGGCGAAACCATCAACTTGGCAGTGCGGCAGGACGATGAAATCGTCTATATCGACCGGTCATTTTCCGAATGCTCCGGAATGCAGGTCGTTCGCGCGGTTGGCGGACGCGCGCCGCTGCATCTGACATCGACCGGCAAGATTTTCCTTTCGGTGGATGACCGCGACGCTGTCCGCAGCTACGCGGAGCGAACCGGCCTTGCAAAAAGGAACAGGAACTCGATCACCGACCCTGCGGTTCTTGAAAACGAACTGCAACTGATACGCTCGAACGGCTATGCGCGCGATGAGGAAGAGCTGGAATTGGGCGTGCGCTGCATGGCGGCGGGCATTCTGGACGACTCCGGCAAGCTGATAGCCGGATTGTCGATATCCGCTCCGGCGGAGCGCCTTCGGGACGAATGGGTCGACGACCTGCTGAAGACCGCAGGCCGGATTTCCGCGGCATTGGGCCATGTGCCGCCGCGACGCGCCACTTGAAAAGAGAGCAGCGTTTCCGGTTCCCCCAGCTTTATCCTTTCTGTTCGGAACAGGGCAAAGAGACTAATCCGAAACGCTATGCGTTTCCGCGCAGCATTATTTGGCGGGCAAGGAGGCGGAAGCCGGACAGGTCAATCGCGGCAGGGCTTCGCGCCGCGATTGACCCGAACCGGAGCTAGTCCTCCTTGGCCTCCGTTATATTCAGTTCCTGAATCTTGCGCGTGATAGTGTTGCGCCCTATGCCCAGCCGGGTGGCGGCGTCATTTCGACGGCCGTGCGTATGCCGCAATGCCACCCTGATCAGGGTGGATTCAAACCGCCGGCCCAATGTGTCCATTACTTCGGATTGACCGGATGTGAGCATTTCCGAGGCTTCCGTTTCAAGCAGCGAACTCCAGTCCGAAACGCTATCCTTGTTGCCAGTGGAAAAGCGCTCTTCCGGCATGGGCACTTCACTTCTCGGCGGCGGCGTAAAAACCTGATCCGGCACGACCGGAGGCGCTTGCACGCTCTCCCGCGCTTGCTCCGCAAGCGGTTGCTCCTGCAGCAACTCCTGCGGCAAATCCTTGAGGTCCACGGCCTGCCCCGGCGCCATGACCGTAATCCAGTTGCACAGGTTTTCAAGCTGCCGAACATTGCCAGGCAAATCGAGACGGGAAAGAAACCGCATTGCCTGCTCGGACATGTGCTTGGTATCGACCCCGAGCTGCTTCGCGCTCTTGGCCAGGAAATGACGCGTCAAGAGCGGAATATCCTCCGAGCGTTCGCGCAAGCTGGGCAGGCGCAGGCGGATCACGTTCAGGCGATGGTAAAGGTCTTCGCGGAACATGCCTTCCTTGACGCGCTGTTCGAGGTTCTGGTGGGTGGCGGCGATAACGCGCACGTTGGCCTTTAGGGGATGATGTCCGCCGACGCGATAGAAATGGCCATCCGACAGCACTCTAAGCAAACGGGTCTGCAGATCGAACGGCATGTCGCCGATCTCGTCCAGAAACAAGGTGCCGCCTTCGGCCTGCTCGAAGCGCCCGCGGCGCATAACCTGGGCGCCGGTAAAAGCGCCCCTCTCATGGCCGAACAATTCGGATTCGAGCAGATCCTTCGGTATTGCCGCCGTATTCAAGGCGACAAAAGGCTGGGAAGCACGCGGGCTGTGCTTATGCAGCGCGCATGCGACCAGCTCCTTTCCCGTACCCGATTCGCCGGTAATCAGAACCGTCACGTTCGACTGCGACAACCGGCCGATAGCTCGGAACACATCCTGCATCGCGGGCGCCTGACCCAGGATTTCCTGGTTCTGGCTCAGCGACTGTTCGACGATCACTTCACGCAGGCTTTCTTCCAGCGCGCGCCGTATCAGCTCAACGGCCTTGTTCACATCGAACGGCTTGGCAAGATACTCGAATGCGCCCCCCTGAAATGCGGAAACAGCCGAATCCAAGTCGGAAAATGCCGTCATGATGATGACGGGCAAGTCGGGATGCTGCGTTTTTGCGATTTTAAGCAATTCGATGCCGGAGGTTCCTGGCATTCTTATATCCGAAACCAGCACTTGCGGCTTCTCATGTTCCAGCGCCACGATCGCATCGTGGGCGTTTGAAAAACTGCGCAATGCCAGGTTTTCACGCGCCAGTGCCTTTTCCAGCACCCACCGTATCGATTCGTCGTCGTCAACTATCCAGATTGGTTTCATGTCTCGCTTAGTCGCATCAATAGTTTGGGAATTGTCGGCCATAATCTTATTATGGCCGATATTCCTCAAGGCAGCGGAATACGAATCCTGAATTCTGTGAAACCCGGCCGGCTTTCGCATTCGATCACACCCATGTGCTGCTGTATGAAAGTTTGCGCCAGCGTCAGCCCAAGTCCGCTACCCCCTTCGCGCCCCGATACCAGCGGATAAAAAATGCGCTCGCTGATTTCCTCCGGTATGCCGGGCCCGTTATCGATGATATGCAAGTCTAATGCCAACCTATAGCGAACCTTGGCAATTGTCACTTGGCGCGAGACCCTGGTCTTGAAAACCAGTTCCGCATCGCCGTCCCGAATGCGCTCCGCCAGGGCGGTTGCGGCATTGTGGGAGATGTTCAGGACAGCCTGGATCAACTGCTCGTTGTCGCCGCGAAACTCCGGGATAGACAGGTCGTAGTCGCGCTTGATCGTGAGCCCTGTCGGAAATTCGGCCGTGATCAGGCTGCGCACGCGTTCGCATACTTCGTGGATATTGACGTCCCCGACTATATGCGGGCGTCGATGCGGCGCCAGCAGTCGATCAACCAGCGTCTGCAACCGCCCTGCCTCCCTGATGATAACCTGCGTGTATTCGCGCAAATCCTTCAGGTGCCGTTCGGGCAACTCCATTTCCAGCAACTGCGCCGCGCCGCGAATGCCCCCCAGGGGGTTTTTGATTTCGTGCGCAAGGTTGCGTATCAATTCCTTGTTGACCTGGCTCTGGTCGAGAATGCGCTCTTCGCGGTCGACTTTCAACTGCTGGATGTTTTCCCGCAGTTCGATCAGGATCGGGTTCTCCGGATCGTCAATCGTGGTGACGACGCAGTGTACCTGCAAAGGCTCGCGTCCCGGACGCTCGAGCGACAGATCTTGGCGCTTTTCGGTAAACTCCTGCGCCGCCGCCTGCTCTATCATTTCCTGCAGCTTGTCGCTGTTCGGAAAAAGGTTGGTCAATTTTTGCCGCAGCAACCCCTTGACCGAGCTTTCCAGCAAATTCTCGGCTGACGCGTTCGCATACGCAATTTTGCCTTGCGCGCTGAGGATCAGGACAGCTGAAGCCAGCAGGTCCAGACCCGACAATTTTTGATGGTTCATGAATTGGGGATACCTTGCGAAAAGGGATACGATAAACACCCATCCGTTGCGAATGTGCAAATCGGATGATGCGTGCCGCTACCCGCCTTCGAGAACGGCGCGCTTCTATTTTTGGTTGGCGATCTCGCGATCCAGGGCCTGGATGTTTTTCTCGCTTCGATCTATGCTTTCCTTCAGCTTGGCAAGCCGCTCCTGATATTTCGCATAGTTGCGCTCGTCGCCGCGACGATCGGGCTCGCCGTTCTTATATTCCTGGTTCAGCTCGGCAAGCTTTTGTTCTTCAGCCTTTTTTTCCTCAAGCAGAATCTGCTTGCGCTCGCTGTCCCTTGTTTTTTGGGTGCCATTGTCCACCTTGGGGAAATCCGAAGGGGATGCGGTTTTTTTCGCCGAGTTGTTCGCAGCTACGCGCTTGGTTGGTGCGGGCACAGTCGTAATGCCGGGCAGATCCACTTTCTTGCATCCCTTGGTCGCGCCCGTGTTTTTGTATTCCCGCCTGCCGTTCCCGTCCACGCAGAGGTATACATCCGACGCTGCGCAGGTTTGAATTGCCAAAGCGGAAAAAAACAGAAACATCGTAAAACGTCTTTTCATCATGTCGCAGTAGCTGGTTATGACCATTACGAGTGTATGACAAGATCATCCACAACACAATCGCAACTCATTTCCCGAACAGGATGAATCGCACTTAATGCGGATCCATACAGAATTTACAACAAAAAAGGACGGGGAAAGCAATGCTTTCCCCGTCCCGTCCCGTGCTACAAACTACAATGAATTACCACTAATGCAACAAATATTACATTTCAAACAAAAGTTACAGCGAGTAGTACATGTCGAATTCGACCGGATGGGCAGCCATGCGGTAACGCTGCACTTCCTGCATCTTCAGTTCGAGATAGGCATCGATCATGGTGTTGCTGAACACGCCGCCGCGGGTCAGGAACTCGCGATCCTTGTCCAAGGCTTCCAGCGCTTGCTCCAGCGACGAGCATACGGTCGGGATCAGCGCGTCTTCTTCCGGCGGCAGATGGTACAGGTCCTTCGAAGCGGCTTCGCCCGGATGAATCTTGTTCTGTACGCCGTCCAGGCCGGCCATAAGCAAGGCGGAGAAGCACAGGTACGGGTTGGCCAGCGGATCCGGGAAACGAGCCTCGACGCGGCGACCCTTCGGGTTGGCGACGTGCGGAATACGGATCGAAGCGGAACGGTTGCGGGCGGAGTACGCCAGCTTGACCGGCGCCTCGAAGCCAGGCACCAGGCGCTTGTACGAGTTGGTGCCCGGGTTGGTG